>Ga0190294_1000001_pt1 | contig 46459 bp, 86 predicted proteins | sample 48693012_MG_FD_163428 | JGI IMG/M metagenome (GOLD analysis project Ga0190294, IMG submission 163428) | Hydrothermal vent microbial mat bacterial communities from Southern Trench, Guaymas Basin, Mexico - 4869-30-1-2_MG | ecosystem: Environmental > Aquatic > Marine > Hydrothermal vents >...
GGCGCTTCCAGATTTTATTATCAAGCAAAGGCATCACAAGACGAGCGGTGGTTCTACTGCACAATTTGTAAGCAAGCATATCCCATGAAAGAAAGAGACAAGCATATACATAACGCACCCGAAAAGACAAAATATCAATTCCTTGAGTTCCACCCTACGCAGAAGCCTGAGGATTTAATTTCTTATTTGATGCGGCTCATCACCCCTCCCGGCGGGGTGGTGATAGACCCTTTTCTTGGAAGTGGCACCGCCATCATAGCGGCGGAGCGGGAGGGGTTTAACTGCGTGGGGATTGATAGCAAGCCCGAATACTGTGAGATGGCTTTTCGGCGGGGCAGGGCGGAGCTGGCGCAGCAGAAGCTGTTTGAGCAAAGCACAATTGAGAAGGTGGGGTTTTGATGCAAACAATTTGATTTTTACTTGTCGCCCTCCAACACAATAGGTTCTTCGCCCGGATACGCTTTTTCAAACGCTACGTGGGATTTGAACACTTCACAAAAACCATAAGATTCTGTTTCTGGAGGTGGGGGTATAGGCGGTTTTGTACCTTCCCACGAGACAATTTTGCTTCTCATGTAGTATTTCATTTTTTCTTCCTCTTGCCTTTTTTCCTCCTTGTTTCCGTTATCGCTGAATTTCGCATATTTGCGCTTTCTTTGTGTTCGTTCCCGTTCCTCTATTTTTATTCTAAGCAGTCCTTTTGGGTGTATGACCAGTAGCATCAACCCTATGGCACCAGCAAAGTATCCGTAAAACAAAACAAAACCGTATAGGGGTACGGTATTAAAAATATTGCTAGTTATAAAAAGATATGTTGCCCTAACGATAGCAAATACACTAATGAATACCCCGAAATACGCGGCACATATAAGAACTAATAGTTTTTTACTGGTGCCCTTCGTTTTTTTCATTAATCTGCGGTTAAACATCTTTTATTCCAATCCCTCCTTCCATGTATCCGACCAGAACACAGTTTTACGGTTTACTCTCCACGCCAACTTTTTATACCACTTCTCTGCCTTCCCATCATCTTCATACACCATTACAAATGGAGTTACATCCAACCCCCTCAACACCTCACACCGATAAATATCTTCCTCTTTAGTCGTGTTGTAGTTTGTCAAGATGTAGAAGGAGACCTCATGCTGCGTGTCAAATCCCACATCTTTCAACATTTCTACCCCTTCCAACACCTTCGCTTCATCTTTCATTTGATCCCACGCGAAATGCAGCATCCCTTCAAAATCCAATTCCCTCAACTTCTCTGCAATTTTAGGGGTGAGAAGCCGTATATCCATCCCCCCTTCCTTGATTTTTAACCCGTACTCCTGAATGAAGGCAACATTCTCAAAAAACCACGCTTCATCAGCAAGGATGTTATTATCAAGCAAGTAAACCGTGTCAAAGCGTTCATCATAAAACTCCGAGATGCGCTGCCACCTTTTGAATCCGCCCTCTTTCTGCGGCACACAACACCACCCACACCTGCGGATGCACCCCCATGTGGTTCTTCCCATGCTTTTATCACTCGGATACAAATCATAATCAGGCTTCAACTTTGATATTTTCAAATCTCCCGCCGAATAGTTTATCCCCGTACCACCAATTTCAATTTCCGCTTGAGGGAATAGTTTTGCCCTCCCCAACGCCCTCGCCCTGTTCTTCTTGAATAAACAGCCTATATAGACTTTATCTGGGTTATTCCATTCATTTAAAGACACCTCGTCCCCTTTTTGTTTGTGATAAGTACTCAGTTGCATCAAGTAGAGGTTTCCCTCTTTGCTGTCATCATCAATAATTAGTATTTTGCTCATTTCGCCTCCTCCAAAGGAATACATGTAATCTGTGTAATCTGTGGTTCCACCTCCTTCAAGCAGAACTCCGCAGTTGAAATGAAGTGCTGTCGCACCAACCCAATTGGCAAGTTCCAGAAGCGGAACGGCTGCCCATCAACTGCCACATACCCCGAATGGCACTTCTCTCCATCTATCTCCCTCTCCTTCTCCCTCTCAATCACCAATTCAAATTTCATTTTCATTCTTCTCTTCATTTTCTTTTTTTCTTGCTTTTCTTGTAAGCAAAAACAGAGAACCGATGTGCCGGGCGAGTTACGCCCACCTTTTACGTCGCTGAATATGGGGCAAGCCAAACCCCAGCACACATTTACGACGGGTTTGAAGAAGGAAGTGATAATGGTGGGTTCGCCTGTCGGCTCGACTCTCCAAATTGGTATTATTTGTTTAGCTCAACACCTCCCTCAACCTTTTTGACGTCTTCTAATGCTTCTTCTTTCTTTTTTCCCTCTCTCGCCTCCTTATCCTGTTTTGCTTGAAATTCTTTACATTTCGCTTGGTGCTCTTGTAGAACTTCTTGGGTATCAAATTTTCTACCACATATACAAGTTAAGATGGTGGTGGGTTTTTGCTCTTTTTCATTAGAATTGTTGACGTTGTTGCCATTGTTGACATTACATATATCTCCTCTCTTTTTTACTTTTTTATATCTCTAGAAAAATAGTTAAAAGGGTAATTGCTTTTTACGTCAACATCGTCAACAGCGTCAACATCTGTGTTGGATAGTGGTGTAGAGTTCTCTATGCTGTTACTTGCAACGTCAACACCAACGTCAACAACGTCAACATTATTTTCTATAGATATTCCAATCCAACAGTGTGTAACCTTTCCATCATAGCGGGTCTTTTTCCCGTTAACCCCTTGTAGTTCGCCTATTTGTTTTGAAAATTCCGCCTTTCCCACTATTTTATAGTTTCCGTCACCACAATAATCTTTGTATGCGTTGTATAATTCTCCTTTTGATATTATTTTATCCACGCTAACAACACATTTTTCCTTAATAAATGCCTTGACTGGGTTGCTTAACTTTTCAAACTCTAACTTCATTTCTTCGGTGTTTTTGGTTGTGGTAAACTTAAACCCGTTTTCTTCAAGCCGTTTCAGTCCTTTAAGACACCAATTAAAAAATCCGGAAAGCCCACCATCTTCCTTTATGAGTTTTTCAGCTATATCCGGTATAAAATTGCTTACAAATGAATTAGGGAACTCCACAACGATCAGCCTATCCCAAAACGCTAAGCTGGGGTCTGTCACTTGAGGGAATATGTTGCCCAAAACAACAAACTTTGAAAAATTAACAAAATCAATGGTTCGTTGTTTTCCTTTAATCTCTGCGGATATTCTGTCTCCGCCAATTACTTTCTTAAACAAACTCGATCGTAAGGGCTTTGCCACTCCTGGTTCGGAAGTAACATTAAGCAATTTCCCGAACAAGCGAGCGGTAGAAAAACGATGCCAACCATCAAACTCTTCAATAGGGACAGAGACGATATTTTCTTCACCCAGCATTTTAGTTAGAAGCGATATTAATTGGCTTTTTCCGTTACGCCCTATCCCGTACAGCCATAAAGACTTGTGTGCGGGAAATGCCGGCAAAAGGGTATAGCCAAAATATTCCTGGATAATAGGAATGTCGTCTGGGTTTAAGATTTCCGCAATAAATTTTTTGATGTGTGGGCAATCCGCATCCGGATTATATTCAACGGGGAGCTTATATGTTATTAGCACATTAGGATTAAACCCGTTGATTGTATGAGTGGTTAAATCAAATAAGCCGTTTTGTAGAGGCAAAACGGACTTGTTTTTGTTAATTTCGTTTCGCTGGATGTACGTCGCCCTTCGGATATGGTTAAGAATCTCAGCAACATTTCTTGTTTTGATGTGTTCCCCAAACAGCTCTTCGCATTTAGCCCCTATAATCGCTTCGCCTTCATAATGATAATATCCGTCTTCGTAGTAAAGCACCTCTTCCGTATCTCGCAACGTTTTAAAATGGTAAATGCGCGTAAGATCCTCTGCAAAAAGTTTCTCCTTAATGCCTCTAACCTCTTGCGTCCCGTCCTTCTTTTCGTGTGTAATAAGGTAATAATTGGTATCGTGTAAGCTAATGTTAGCCCCTCTGTCTTCAAATTTTTCTATCTCAATCAGCAACTCCTCTGTATCTCTTGTTGTTGCAGCGCGTAACTCGGAATACCCGTGGTCGCAAAGGGACTCTAGCAAAGCATCCCCGCGGCAACCGTTCTTCCATCTATCACTAACAATCTCAAGGAATATTTCGTAGTCTGTGGGCGTGATACCGCAAATAGCCATTATTTGTTTGAGCTTTTCCGGAATCATTTTTCGTTATTTCCTTCCAAAAACTTCCGCACTTCCGCTTCTCGCTCTTCGCTTGTGTCCGGCGGGAGGAGCACCATCACCCCATCTGCAATCACCGTTATTTTATCGCCTGTCCTTATTTTGTTATATTCACACCAGTCGGGATGCAATGTTATCTCTTTTCCTTTCTCCCCCTCTTTTCCTTTCCAAGAGGGGCGAACAATGTACTTTCTCTTTATCATCTTTACTATATGAGTTTATAGCCTTCTTTATATAAAAGGTTTTCTATTTTCGCAAAAATCGAAAGCTTTATATACCCTTAAGATATACTTATACATATGAGCTATAATCTACCCGTATTGGAATGTAAAAGGTGCGGTCATAAATGGATACCGCGAAGCGAAAGAAAACCAACGATATGCCCGAAATGTAAATCGCCCTATTATGATAAGGAGAGAGTAAGAGGAGGGGGAGAAAAGCAAATAGCTACGAAGGAGGAGAAGTTAACAGATTATAAGCAGGGGTATTTAGAAGCCATCATTGATGGGGAGGGAACGCTAACTGTAAGAAAATTAAAAAACAAACGCTATAAAGCAGGATACGAGTTTGCGCCAATGTTGTATATTTCAAATACGGACAAGGCACTATTGGAGCATATCAAAAATTTAATGAACGGCAAAGGTTCCATCGTAGTCCATCAAAAGTATAATGAAGATACCAATTACAAACCATCATTAAAATACCAATTCACTCGTGCAGACATGAGAAGTATTCTCCTCCAGCTCAATCTTGTTTCTAAGAAAAGGCAAAAAGAGTTGGTATTGGAAGCATTAGAACTTTGTAGCAAGAATAGATGGGAATCACCTATGACTAAAAATAAGATTGATCAACTTATGAAAATTGTGGAAAAAATACGCAGTTTGAACAATCGAGGGTTAAATGCAGAGGGGAATAGAGAGAGGATGAGAGAAAAGAGAGAAGAAAAATGAAAGTAAAAATAGAAGAGATAAAGACAATAGAAGAACTATATCCACGAAGTGAAGTGGATAAGAAATTAGTGGAATCGTATAGCTTGAACTTAGAGGAATTGCCGCCAATCGTGTTATCAAAAAACATGATTTTGGTAGATGGGCAGCACAGATTGATGGCGCATACGGTGGCAAAGGAGAAAGAGATAGAAGCAGAGATACTGGATATTACAGACGAGCGAGAAATATTTAGAGAAGCGATAAAGCGCAATGCGAAACATGGTAAACAATTCACCATAGAAGAGAAGAAGCGATTAGCTAAGAGACTGCTTAAAGCAGGAAATAAAGTCAAGGAGATAGCAAGAGATTTAGCAGTATCAGATAGATTTGTAAGGAAGTGGACAGAAAAAGAAAGAGCAGAAGAGGACGAAGAGAGGAATAAGAGGATACTGGAAAGTTATCTGAGATGCGAAACGCAGGAAAAGATAGCTGAGAAGGAAAATGTAGATCAAAAAACAGTTAGCAATGTCATAGAAGCTTTTAGGAAAAATGGCACAGATGCCAAAATTCCTATTGAACCAAACCTTTACGATGTCTGGAACTATAACACCAACGATGACAAATATGGTTTTAAGGACTATCCTGGTCGGATACCGGGGCAGATAGTTGAACAGACTTTGCATAGGTACACAAAACCGTTTGACATAGTAATAGACCCGTTTGCTGGTTCTGGAACGACAGTAGATGTTTGTAAAGCAATGCTAAGACGATACAGAGCTTATGATATAGAACCGGTAAGCGATGAAATAGAAAAATGGAACATAAAGGACGGTTATCCAGAAGAATGTAAGGGGTGCAATCTAATTTTCTTAGACCCTCCTTACTACAAGAAGAAGGAAAGTGAATACGGTGAAGGTTCTGTTTCCGCTTTATCGCAAAAGGAATACTTAAACTTCTTTGAGAAGTTAGCAAAGGACAGTTTTGAGATACTGAAAAAAGATGGTCATTTAGCATTCCTTATGAGTAACTACATAGATTATGATGATAACGGAGGCTCAATATTTGTCTACCAGTATGTGAACTGTTTTGTGAGCGCAGGATTTAAACCTGTTATTGAAATACAATGCCCTCTTTCGACTGAGCAATACACGGGATTTCAAGTGAATCAGGCAAAGATATTAGAGAAAATATTGGTGAGGTCACGGAGCTTGTTTGTATTCAAAAAATAAACAGATGGTAACCCTCGATAGATGGATAGAGGAAAAAAAGAAAGAAAAAGTGAACCAAAAAACACTCAATAACGAAGACCATGTTAGAGAGTACCGCACCCTTTCAAAAGCAATAAGGGAAGACCCAGAGTTAAAAGAAGAATATCAAGAAACCATAAATAAAGAATCTAAACAATCAGAACGCGATACAACAACAAGAATTAATGAGCACGGCTTCTTTTTCGCAGAGAAGAGAACAGACGATAACGAATATGACAAATGGGATATAGGTTTAGCGATTAACGTTGCCAACAATAGTAAATTATGGGTTGGATATATAGATAACGAATGGCGACAAATCAAAGGCAGAAAAACGTGGGATGCTAACCACCCCTCTTTCCCTTTTGGCACTATTGACGTACCAGTAGAGAAAATAGAATATTTTGATAAAATACCTGAAATCTCCTTTTACATTCCACGAGCTATATTACACGAAGACGGGATAGGATGCGTTATTAAAGGTGCAGTAATAGTGGATTATCATAGAAGAGGAAAAATTGAATCGCACAATACACGCATGGGAAAAAGAGATTTTATTACAATAAAAACTTCTGATTGCGTTTGTGGAAAAATCGAAAAGCTTGTCCATTATATGGCTACTGAGATATCAAAAACCAATAATTTGGTTAAAGACCAATACACCCTCTTTCTAAACAAAGTATAAAAATAACCAAGTGCCAAACACTCCTTACCCTTTTGAATAGCATAAATGAAAAAATCGAAACCTTTATATACCCCCTTCTACATAGCATATATTACAAGCATGCATGCCCGCGTACTCGCGGGCGCGAATAAAAAAACGGAGGTAAGCGAAAAAAGAAAAATGGAAAAAGAAAAGAAAGGTAAAGTAAGGCATATCTCACTTGTTAAAGGGCGTTTGCACGCTTCGATCCCCGCGAACGTTCTTACCGCGTTGCATCTCAGCGAAGGGGACGAATTAGTATGGACAGTGGAAGGAGAGAAGGCAATAGCAATGAAGAAGGAAGGGGGCGATTAACATGGTAAAAGCAAGATTCCGTGGAGTAGCCGTAAAAAACGGTGACGAAATAGAGTTGCCAGAGGGCGTTTTGGCGTTAAGTATCCGACTTGACTCAGAAGGAAGCCCCGTCTTCTTCGTCACCTGGCTTGAGGAGGTGAAGGAATAGCATGCAAGAAAAAAGCGATAGCCACAAAAGCCCAAATGTGCTTAGAGTTGTGGCGGATGTGCGTGACGGCACCAGAACCAAACGAGACTTGGAAATCTGTGGATGTCCAATATGCACACAGGCGTTGGAGATATTGGAGGAGGCAGAACAATGAAAATAGAGCACCGTGGTGGAATGAAGAATAAAGCAGGCACCTCATCCTTCGTAAACATAGAAGATTTTGAAGGCGCAACCATGCGAATATCCAAGGAGATGTTGAAGCAAAGCATAGCGATCATCGAGAAGCTTGACGAGGTGGGCATAGATAGCGAGTATATCAACATTGGCATATCAAAAATCCATCCCGAAGGTAACACCATGCGTGATGCCGGAGTGTTTTTCGTCTTCTTAGACGCTAAAAAGACACTGGCGTATGCAGTAGCGGGGGCGTATGCAGAATGAGTGAAGAAAAGGCAATATGTGCGAAATGCGGAAAAGAAGTTACTGACAATGTCTGGAATTATAGTGTAGACAAATATGGGATACCCCTCTGCTACCCCTGCCAGGAGTTGGTGAGAACGGGCAAGTTGAATATAGAAACACTTAAAGAAGCACTCAAGAAGAAGGAGAAGGACACGTTGGAAGGTTATGTGAGTAGTGAAGAAGAAGAACTAAAACGCTTTGACGAGGAACTGAACGAGGAAGCGAATGCTGAGGTTGTGGATGCAGAAGTTGTAGAAGAGGAAGACCCGGAATCACGGAAACAAAAGTGGGATAAAACAGTCGAAACAGATGCAGGGGTGTTTTCATTCCGTAGTGAAGGCGGTATGTTGTTGTGCAAAAATGGTGCTAACGATAATATATATACGCTAAATGTGGAAAAACCCCATTGCTCGTGCAACGATTTTGTAGTAAACAAAAAAGGGAAGGAATGGTGCAAACATCTCAAAGCAGCAAAGGCTGCGGGGCACGATGTGAAAGAGTTACCGAAAGTACCTGTGGAAGTGGAGAAGGCCCTGCCCAAACCCGAACCGGAAAAGCAAAAGAGGAGAAAGGGGAAGAAAGAGGAATCAATTGCCTTAACGGTTATGGGTCAGGAGATAGAGATGGCGGTGCAAACGCCGGTGGAGGTAATCCAGAACGAGGAGATGGCAGCAAAGATGATAAGGAGTATTGTGGGCCCAAACCCACAGTTCAAAGACGTAATAGAAAAGTTCGGGGACATAGAAGAAGTCAGTGCGGATGTGATTATCTCGGTGGCACAATATGCCGGGATACGGTTCCAGATATTGAGTAAAGAGATTGAGACCACGAAGATGAACTTAGGCAAGATATTTCAAGTGATACCAATGAAAGAGGATAAGAAGAAGTATTATGAAGGGGTGGCAGGATTTATGCCGGATACAGATGTGGTAGTACGTTGCAAAATTACGAGTGTTGCCGCGTGGAAAGATAAGGCGGGTAATCTACGCGTGGGCGTTGGGACAAAGGAAGAGCATTTGACTCCGTACGAGCTGAAAGACATGGTGATGCGTGGTGCAAATTTCATCGAGACAAAGTGCGAGAGTAAAGCATTCAAAAAATCAATATTGAACGCACTCCCGGTAACGCATGATGGGCTGTTACAGAAGATAAAAGCGACCTATGGGTGGTGATGGGAATGGACACAACAGAAGAATACAGGGCGATGTGCGAAAAGGCAGAAGAGATAGAACGCTTGTGGACTGCAAGAAAAGGGGACTTTATCTGGGTTAAAGAAGGGGACTATGTAGATTGTTACAACGAGAAAGAAGGCTGCATATATACTGTTTTTGAAAGCGAAGGAAGTTTGTATTTTGATAGTGGCATCTCGTGTGGGAGAAGCACAGATTACAACGAAGAAGGTTATTTTGCAGAGTTATCGGAAGTTCCCACTGCGGTGTGGTTGCCGAGACAAGACCAGTTACAACAAATAGCATTTGAGGATTCTAAACAAAAGTATCCGACATACGAGGGCGGCAAAATAGCGCGGTACATCAATCTGTTGAGCGATTTCAACGACTACATATCCTTCTTTCACAGCCAGGCAATACTCAACCAGGGTTATATCCGTATTGAAACTCTAACAATAGAACAACTCTGGCTAATGTTTGTGATGAACAGAATTTACCATAAGAGCTGGGACGGGGAAAAGTGGAATAGGCAAAGCGATTTATTGGATCTTGTGTGGTAAGAAAGAGGAAGCGCAAAATGAAAAAGTATTGTTGCCGAAGGGGTAAATGTGTGGAAGTGCGAGACAAAGTCACTTCTGAACACATGAGTGAAGAAGGCGGGCATGCTATAACTTACAAGCCCGATGAAGGAATAGAACTTTTCCCTGAGTGTAAAAATTGCGGATATGGGCGCTTTTACACTGCTTACAAAGATGGTCATTTTATTGATAAAGCGTGGAAAAGTTGTCTTTTGAGAAGAAAGGAGGAATAAAAGAAAAAATGAACTTAGAAGAGAAGATATTGGAATTGATAAAGGAAAAGCCTATGCTAATATCCGTAATAGAGGAGAAACTGGGCGTATCTGTTACGGAAGTGATTGATGCGGGTGCTCTTCCTTTTTTGCGAAAATACGGACTTGCCGAGATAGCGCCAACTGACGAGGGGGGCTTGGTGAAGATAACGCCGAAAGGGTTGCAACTACTCAATTTTCCCAAGATAGAAGACGAACTACCATCCGACCAGTTAGAAGCCCTGGAGAAACTTTGGGGCAATGAAACGGATAGAGCATTAGACAATGAAATGGATTTGAGTTTGGAGGACAAAACGATAGAACCCATCTACACGCCCAAACAACACACCGAAACCGCCAACTGGTTGATTGGCATGGCAACACGATTCGATGTAAGTCGCAAAGATGTAATCTGCGCTTTATGGCTTTGCGCAAAGGATGCGGTATGGGCAAGGTTGGAGCGAGATGTGAAGGAGAATAGGGGGCGAAAAGGAGAAAATGAGTATAAAAGTTGGTAGCTTCAGAATCTACACTGAGGTTCGAAACGGTGTAGAGCAAGCAGTCTGCCCAAACTGCGGGGTGGCATTAAGTTTCAGGGATTTGCAGAAGGTTATGCCCGCGGCAGAAACCGGCTATTTCTACTGCTCTAAGGAATGCGCTTTAGAACATGTGATAGAAGAGCGAAAAGCCGAAAACGAAGAAGAGCGAGAAGTTGAAAACGAAGAAGAATGGGGTGTTAGTGAAACCGTTATAAGGGCAATAAAAGCACGAGAAGACAAAAGACAACGAGAAATAGCGGAGGCAGAGCAATGAGAATGAACTTCCCTTTACAATTCTCTGTCACCGACCTGTATGCATACGAACTGTGGGAAATATACCAGATGATTTTCGAGCAACGGTACGGTAAATTTGAAGGCATGAACCATAGCGGAACGAGGGAAGAATTCTTTGGGAGGACAGAGAGATGAAAGTAGAACTGTGGTTTGTATTGGAAAACACAGAACCCGAACAGCTTAGCGAGGAGAGTTTTTGCCGAGTCGCGAACACATACCCGTTGCGAATGGTGATACTTGGTGACCCCGTTGTGGTAAACGCGGCAATGACAGCGATAAGAGCGGAAATGAAGAAGCATAAGGGGTGGGTGGAGAAGTAAGGACGAACGAGAATATGAACCTAAAAAGGTCTGATTAAAATGGATATTGAAAAGAAACGAAAAAGAATTGAACAAATACTTGAGGAAGAGGCATGTGAAATTTGTGAGTGCGAGTGTGGCGATAGATACAGCACAATGACCCAACTCGATGCATATATAGATTATGATAGGCTAAAAGGAGTTGCAGAGAAGATTATTAGGGTATTTCAAGAAGAGGAGGGTGAAGAAAAAAAGAATGATAACTAATAAGATGTTGGAAATATTAGATGAAGTGGCAAAAGCGGTAGCAATAGCAATTGGTGACTACAAGAAAGCAAATGAGTTTTTAGATATCTTAGAAGCTGCTAAAGGGTTAGATAGCAAAAAAGGAAAGAGGTGAAGAAAAGAAGATGATATTCGCAGTTGAAGGTCATATACAAATGATAAGAAACGGATTATTCTGGTATGACGGTATAGACCGACCAGACTGGTCACTGCAAGAAATTAAGAGATATCATATGCACCGAGCCCAATTCCTTGCGAATATGCCAGACATTTCAAAAGAAGTAAAAGATGGCTTACATCCTCTTATAGTCAAAACGCAAACCCGCAGACTAAATAGAGGCATCTATAGCGTTGGTAAAGATTACGCAGTGCAAAGAAAACGCGGCGTGAAAGCGGAACCGGATATAAGGATTGTGATGGATGCGATATGGGAAGAAAAAGAACGGCATGGTTGGCGCCCATACATTAAGAAAAGTGCTGCATGGGCAGAAGGTGGATATACACCAAGTGAATATGAAAAACTGTTTCGAGAGCTCAATCCGAAATGGGACGGCAGGAACAGGTGGGCATTTAAGTTCCATGTGATAGAAGTACAAAGAAAAAGGTGAAGAAATGAGATGAGAGAAACAATAGCATTTAGAGCATTAAACGGCAGAGCGGATATAGGAGTAGAATTAATGGTAGATACTGAAATTGATGTGTTTGAGATTTCGGTGGCAGGCGAAGTAATAATGTCTGGTTTGTGGTCAAGTAATTTACGGAAAGTCTTTCAAAGAGCATTGGAAATATGGAAGGCAAAGGAGAAGAAATGACCAAAAACAAGAAAAGCAGGATGTATGAGGTGAATGGGAAGCGGGTACGTACCTGGAATATCTTTAAGGGGTGCAGGTATAACTGTATCTACTGCGTACAGCGGGAGCAAGCGAAGAGGCAGAAGCACCGGTGCGAGAAGTGTTATAGTTATGAACCCCACTTCCATGCGGAGCGATTAGGTGAGAAGTTCAAAGCGGGCGAGACGGTTTTTGTAGCTGCGGCGGGGGATATATCATTTGCCACAACTGAGCAGCATAAAGCTATTCTGGATGTGATTAAAAACAATCCTAAAACGCTATTTTACATGCAGTCAAAGAAGCCTGCTTGTTTCTTCTCATTTGATATCTTTCCGAATAACCTCGTGTTGGGAACAACAATAGAGACCAACCGAGGGTTTCCTAATGGTAATGTGGATTACCCTTATTCAGAGATATCCCAAGCACCCTTTCCAATCTCACGTGTCTTATCTCTCAGAGTTATAAAAAACGCTCGAAAATATATCACTATCGAACCCATATTAGACTTTGACTTGGACATTGTGATAGCATGGTTGGAGCAAATAGCCCCTGAATTTGCCTATGTAGGGTATTTGAACCCTCTATGGAAAGCGAAGAAGTTGCGATTGCCCGAACCGCCATTAGAGAAAACGAAGTGCCTGTGCGAAGAGTTGGCTAAATTTATGGAGGTGAGGTTAAAAACGATGAGAAAGGGGTGGGACGAAAAATAAACAAATAAAGAAGAACTCTCAGGGAGAAAGTGCCAACATATCAATGGGGTGAGTTTTTTGTTCGTTTTCTCGCTCCGTCACCTCCATACTGAAAACTCTTCTTATGATATTTGTAAATTGGAAAATGCGAAACAAAGATAAAATACTTGATGGGACTACCGGTATAGTGGGGATAGCGATATGTGTGTTTTTTGGTGCGTGCGTGTTATTCACATTATTCCCTATGGCTTATTATCCCACCGAAGTAATGAACACCTTTGAAGCATGTGATTGGTGCGAAAATAACGCTTCGGAATACTTTGAGCATTGCCCACATTGTTTTGATGGTATGACTTGCGACGCATGTGTGGACTATTACCGAAACCATTTCAATCTAACGCAAGAAGCATTCCCGTGCTATTGTTGGAATGATGCCGAATCAGCACCAAATAAAATAGAATGGCTCTTTATGGAGTACGGTTAAAATGGAGATAAAAATGGCAGAAAAAGAAAAAATGAGGAAAAACAGCATAGTTGTGTGGATTGGCATATTACTCTTTATATGTGCTTTTATTATCTTTTTCGCATCGCTTGAGCGAGTATATCCTGAAGAGGTATTAAATACGATGAAAGCGTGTGATTGGTGCGAAAGCATTGGCGAGGAACTTTACCACGATAAAGGCGAAAATTTTAATACCTGCCCACAGTGTGTGGGTGGTGCCACTGCTCATGCCTGTGTCCAATGCTACCGCGAACATTTCAATCTAACGAAAAGCGAATATCCATGCTATATCTGGCGTTCCGATGAAACGCCACCGTCTAAATTAGAATGGAGATGGAGATAAAAATGGAAGAAACAGAAGAAAAGAAGGAAGAAGAACCGAAAAAGAAAAAAGGCAGATTGTTTGGTGACCCATTGGCAGAACTGGAAAATGAATAAATACGCGGATAACCTACCGATAAACGCTCGCATCACGGTGGACTACACCAAACCAAACAACGATGTAAAATTCGAGTACCCAGTTGAAAACAGAGATGTAAGGAAATGGGCACTCTCTTTTATTTTTCCCGTTGTTTTAATTGTATGGGGTTTTATTGTTGGATTTAGTTTTATTGGATACCTTGTCTTAACTAATTTAGATAATTTTTCCAGTGTTCAGACACCTGAAACGGAAACGACTTTAATTTTAGCTGAACTCTTAACGGCAGTCTCTCAATTTGCTTTACTCTGTTTTGTTGCTTTTGTTCCACCGCTTTTAATTAGCTTTTACATTGGTTATAACTGCGACAAATTCAAATATTGGTTTCCAAAGTTTCAAGCGTTTATGTTTCGCTTTTTAGCTTCTAATCACTTTCATACGTTTGTAGTGGATGAATTAAAAGAGCCAATTTTTGAAATACCTTTGTTTAGGAATGTAATGTTAACTTACGAAGCATCTGGAGACTTTTCAAAATACTTACAACGGGTTGAGATAAGAGAACACGATTTTCAATATAAAGGTGAGAAAACGCAGTGGTTGTGGAAAGCTAAATTTGTATTTTCGGAAGTACCTAAATCAGGAATGTTGGTAGGAAAGTTTCAATAGGGCTTTTCTTTTAGCACAGGTTTTCTTTTTGTAAAAAAGAAAAGTGTACCAGAAAAGTGTACCTTTAAGGTTCAAAAAATAAATAGTTTAGTGCTTTAATATTGTTGAAATAATCAACCCAAATAGGGTTCTTACGCTTTAACCTTTATATAGTTAAAACAAAAATAAGTTATAAAGAGGGATATAAGGGGGAAAAATAAAACAATGTATTTAGCGAAGATAAAGGGCATTTATTATATTTGCGAAAGGGTAAAAAAGAGGGGCAAGTGGACACAAAAATATTTAGCATCTTTAGGCAAACTATCAAAAGAAGAAGCGAAAGAACAACTAAAACAATGGAAAGCAAAATTAGAAGTAAAACCAATTTACAGAACAATCATAATAGACCCGCCTTGGGAAATAGAGAAGATAGAAAGAAAGGTTAGACCAAAACAAAAAGAGATGGATTATAGAACGATGTCGTTGGAAGAGATAATGCACTTTCCCCTGCGAAAATTTATTAGTGAGGACGGTTGTCATGTTTATCTCTGGACAACGCAAAAGCATTTGCAAGACGCTTTTAAGATACTCAGGGCGTGGGGTGTAAAGTATCAGTGCTTACTCACATGGGTAAAGAATGTGGGGTTCACGCCGTTTAGTTTTATGTATTCGACAGAATTTGTATTGTTTGGAATGGTGGGCAATTTATCCCTCATTAGAAAAGGGGTAAGAACAGATTTTAAAGGCAAAGTCCGGGAGCATTCAAGAAAGCCCGATGAGTTTTACAATATTGTAAAGCGTGTCAGCCCGGAACCAAGAATAGACATTTTCAGTAGGGAAAAGAGGGAAGGTTTTGATAGTTACGGCTACGAAGTGGGGGCATTCAAATGAACGGCTACGAAAAGGATATAAGGTTGGAAAAAAAGTTCGCATCTAAAATAAAACAAATTCTCGGCGAAGTTTTTATCACGCAAGATCCTATTTTAGATAGGCAAGAAGCGACAGACTTTTTGATTTTTACTGTAAATATATCAAAAGTTGCAGCGAGATTACGAACATACAAGCACTACACAACTGAAGACCGTAAGAACGAGTTCACAATTAGGTATTCTCGTCCCTCTGGCAACCCAACCGAAATAGATAAAATACGAGAAGGCAAAGTTGGTTATATCTTTTATGGCTTTGCAAATAGCGATGAAACAAAGATTATTCATTGGTTTATAGGGGATTTAGATGTTTTTAGGAAGAACGAATCCCCAAAAGTTAGGCCTTATCCCAACGACCCACCCGACTCTGAGTTTGTAGCTTACAAAATAAAACAATTCCCAAAGAGCTTTATCGTTGCTCGTGGTGGTAAGGGAAACCAACAAGCACTCATTGAAGTCCCGTGAGAATTTAAAGAAAAAATCGAAAGCTTTATATACCCCTAAGGACAATACTATAACAAAGTAAGTAAAAAATATTTGAAGGGAAAAAACAGGAGGGATAAAAACGGTAAAAAGAAAAACAAAGTTAGAGGTGGCACAAGATACACTTGCGTATCTTAAAAAACTAAAGGCAATAGAGGTGAGAAACGGGAAGATTGTAAGCTATAGTGGTGGGTTGATACTTTACGATGTTCCGTACTTCTCTGGTAGGCGTGTTGCAACGGGGGATGTGCTGAAAGATATGGCGGAGTATGTAGAACAACACAAGAAGAAGAAATGACAAAAAAGCGACCGGGGCGTAAACCGTTAAACCGCAGCATAGATTATCGAAGGGGTTATAGCGCGGGCTTTCGTAGAGCAGAACGTAAAGCAGCGGGGCAAATACCTATAACCCGCAAAAGCAAAGACAAACTGAAAAGTGAAGACTATCAGAAAGGACTAAGAGATGGCGTTGCAGCGGGGAGAAGGTTTTATGGCAACGGTAAAAAAGGAAATAGGGGGTGAGAAGAATGGGGAAACTAATTAAACTAAAAAGTATGAGAAAAGTAGGAACAAAGAAACGGCGAAAGGCAGCAAAACCCGGCATTAGCGTAACCCGGAAATCTATAAGAGTTAGTGTTGCAAGAACACAAAGAGCACAGAAATTACCAACCAAAGAGATTGAGGGGAAAAGATACACCCTTTATCATACGGGAACAAAGAGCGAAATTCTCCGTTTAGCTAAAAGTTATCGAAAAAATAAGTTCTATGCACGGTGTATAAAAGGAAAGGATGGGTATGAGTTATGGGTTCGGTAAAGGGAAATAGGGGGTAAAAACAAAATGAGAAAAATATCACACAGAGGAAGTAAAGGTTTTGGGTTTTTGGGGAGAAGAGCAACTATAAAAGCAAAACATGCAAACCAGAGTCGAATCAATTACAGAGGCCGTTTGTACACCATAGAAGATGCGTACCCAACGAAAGAGGGTGCGTATGTTCGTGTCACCCACTTGCGAACATTAAAAGGCAGGTTATATCCTAACAACTACACCAAAGCAATAGTTGTAGATTTAGGCGTGGATGCGGGCAGGCTGAGGTATGCAGTATTCACAGCAAAAGGAAGGAGAATAAGGGGTTGAACATGCGAGGAAACAAAGGCAGAGGTGGCAGAGGTGCTTGCGGCGGTAAACGCCGGCGTGATGGTAGCGGCGGGGGAATAGGGAACAGAGGCACGGGAAGGCAGCCTAAAGGGAAAGGGGAAAAAAGATAAAATGCCACAACATGGGTATGGAAAAAAAGATGGAAGTAGGAGAGGCTACAAAGAAGGTGGCAGAGGTAGAAATAGAACAAATAGTTGTAGACATCCAAATAAAAAAATTAGGAGGTGATAAAAAACGAGTAAAAAGAAACCTTTAGATAATAAAACATACAAAGGATATAAAGGGAAGTGGGTAGGAAATACATGGTATACAGGGTATTATTATTGGGTACAAGCACAGCATAAGAAGAGCGGTATGGAAGCAAAACAACGTTTGACCAATCCCATTCTCAAAATAGGAGAGCAAATATCAGTAGGATTGCCTGGAGGAGGACATAGAAAACGTGGCGAATTTGTAACAAAACGAATTGATTATAATGGACAACATATCTATAAACTAACCGGAGGAAGATTTTATACAAACATTGCAGGAAAACCAATTTTTACGCTCAGTGAAAGTAGAGCAAAAGCTAGAGTAGATAGTTATAAAACAACAGGAAAGATAATTCGAGCGGGCTTTATAAAAGGTGGAAAAGGATGGTCAGGAATGGTATTTATTGATTTAAAGGGAAAATCAGGTGATTCACACGGACGTTTGAATTTACAACAACTAACTGAAAGTCAAATCAGAATGAATGTTCCATCTCAATATGTAGATGAAGTCATACGCCAAAAGAGAGCGGGGATGAAGAATGTTGTATTAATAAATAGCAAAAAAGCATTTGTACCACCAAAATGGTACGTACCACCAAAAGCAGTATCGCAAAGCAGTAAAAGAAAACCTATGCACATGCAAAAATTTCAAGTACGGACACAAAAACAACAACTTGTTAGAAGGATACCAGACAGACACAAATTACGCACTGTACCAACAACAAGACAAACAACAACTCGCAGACAAACATCAACTAAAAGACCGATTCCACAATATGTTCAATACTACAACCGAAAAACAAGACAATGGCAAAAATTAAGTGTTGCTACGAGAACGGTTGTTGGAAGACAGCGTAAACAGTATAAAAATATTCCTGTATTCAGGAGAAAGTAGCATACCAAAAACAGACTATAGGATCTAAGCAATGCCAAAAAGAAACAAAGGCAGAAACAGGACAAATAATTGTAGATATCCAAATATGAGGAGGAAATAAAGAATGCAACTAACAGAACTAAAAAAACAACTCAAAAATGGAGATGTAAAGTTTAGTGGCCATTGCCACGATTGTGGTACGCCAGTAAATGTAACTTGCAGTGTCAACGAAAATAATGAACTTGTAATCAGTGGTGGTGCTATATACAACCCAAAATTTGGAACTCCATCTACCGAACACATATTTTTCAAATGTGATGGATGTTTCCAAAAAGACAGAACTCTACGAAACTTTGCTCCGTGCGAGGTGTACAGTAGAGTTGTGGGTTATTTGCGACCTGTTTCAGGCTGGAACAAAGGCAAGATTGAAGAGTGGAAACAAAGAAAGGAGTTTGTGGTGGGGTGATAAAACATGACAAAATTACCGAAAGAAAATTTTACAATATACGCGAATGGGCATGCCTATTACATAACACATCTTTTCGCAACAAAAACACCGAGAACAAACAACTTATGGATGGTAAGCAGAGACACCCAAGCCATCACAAAAACCAAACTATTCAAAACGAAAGCAGATATGCTAAAGCACTATCCTAATTTAAGAGGTGAAATATAAAATGCCAAAAAGAAACCCAAAATTTTGGATACAATCAGCAATACGCAAAAGCAGAAAGGGAGCATTAAGCAGACAGCTTGGTATCCCTGAAAAAGAGAACATACCGGTAACTCTACTGCGCAAAATCATTAATGCCGACATTGGCGATACAATATGGAATCCAACAACAAAAGGAAAATCGTGGATAAAGGTAACGAGGTTGTTGAAAAGGCGTGCAAATTTAGCTTTAACATTGAAGAGGATGAAGAAATGAGTCGAAAAATCGTTTACAACCCGCTAACAAAACGAAGTTACAAAGTAAAAGAAAACGGTCAAGTAGTGGGGCTTTTCCCTCCTATAAAACAAAAAGAAAAATCAGTTTGGGATATATTTGAAGACAAAAAGGTATAAAATTCTTAGAAGATGAGAGCGATAGAAATTTTTGGTGGAAGGAAATACAAACTATTTGAAAAAGGAACAAAACGAGAAATTATTGTCGAAGCGAAAATAATGAAGAAAGCAGGATACTCAATAAGAAGAAGAAAGGGGGAAAAAGGGTGGGAGTTGTGGGTGAGAAAGAAATGACCGAAGAACAAATCCGCAAAGATACGCTTGAAATACAGGCAATTATGGAAGAAGTTGAGCACGACCCAGAAGTGGCAACACAGGCGGAGGAAGACCAACGAAGGTACGGCACTTTAACACCAGAAGAGTTGAGGAGGCAGTTTACGATATGAAGGAATGTGATTTAGATTGTGCTATGAACGAAGGCGGCTTTTGTCGCGTCCGAGAAATATTTGGAACTGAAAATTTTAAATGCGTTGCACAAGAGGAAACGCAAAACAACGAAAATAGACACAAAAGCGATTGAAAAAGCTTTGCACAACTATGGATATGCCGGGTCAAAAATAAAAGAAATACGAAAAGGTAGAAAGTATTGGCGAGTAATCACAGATACCGATACGGTCTTCTTGCTGGACAAACAAGGATGGCTGAGAGATTATCCAAGTAAGAAAATGATAAAGAAAATTGGGAAATAAAATAAAATGGCAACCACATTAGCATATAAAACATTCGGAGACATAAGCGATTTTGGCTTTGAGCGAAAGCGTCTGCGCCCAGAATGCGTCATGCCGAAATCCCAACAAGTAGCTAAAATACGCCAATATTTAAGCAATCGAGGTGCTGATATAGATGTATTGGATTTGGTTGAGGACTGGGTTGACCCTACTGTTATGTACGAAACTAACAAAGCCGAAATAGTCAGCCGTGTTGGCTTTGGTACAACCCGAAAGCCACCGTCAAATAAAGAAATGCGTGAAATGTACTGTAATTCATTGCATAACCAGTGTGCGTCTGACGGTTTAGAAACATGCCAGGTAGCTTGTGATGAATGCAAGAATCCCGCAGCATGTAAAAAAGCAGAACGAATCAAAAAAGAAATGGAATATCCTAATTTTATGAGTTTTAAAGTTGCTGATGAAGTTTTAAAATTTAAAACTGCAACCAAATATCTGGATGAACAAATTTCAAAAATACTGAAATGTCCAATTTGTTCTAAAACAACAAATAAAAAATGCTGGGAATTTAAATGGGGAACAGGAGTTGAGATATTTTGGTATGTTCCGCAAAAGAAAGCAAAGCCAAAAATACCCACATGCATGACCCTGCAAAAATCCTTAACCAAAACGGGCGGGCAGATGTACTTTAAAAATGGCGGGGGTAAAAAGAAAACGAAAGTTTTAAATAAGAAGAAAACAAAGAAGAAAGTAAAGAAAGGAAGCGACAATCTTATGACATTCGGGATAAGGATGCCGAATGTGAAAACGCTGGAGGATATGTTAAAATGATGTTCTACCTAAAAACTATCAAATATCTGTATGGAGTGGTTTTAAAGGGGTTGGATTATCAGGAGCAACCCACCATTCTTAAACCGTTCTATGCAATATCAGCTTTGTGCTTGTGCGTTCTTATTGCTATCCCTATTTGCAGTGCGGTTTCAAGAATGGCGGACGCGGTGGGAACTTTAAAAAATGAAAACAATGGATGGTTAGGTGGAACGGAAAAGAGATGAATGGATTAAATGAGAAATGGATATGGGAAAACGGCAAAGAAGACAGATTATCGGCAAACACTGTTGAAGAGTTAATAGAAATAGTGGATAACTATAAGCAAGTGATAAAAAGGTTGAGAGAGGCGAGAAAGAAGAGTGAGAAGGTATAAAGTATGGGGCGAATCGGAAAAGGGAAAAGACGATATAAAATCGCTAAAAGAATGGATAGAATTAGGGGAGTTCCAAGTTAAAAAGTGCAAATCCGGTATTTTGTATGGCAGGTTTAAATATCATTGGAATGAGCGAAGAACAAATATTCGCCGTGTTGCTTTACAAGACCATGCGCATTTAAGAAAGGTATGTACAGATATTAAACAAAATAAACAAAAATGAACAAAACAACACCTGATATACCTAAGATAATGAATACAGAAAAAAGCATTTCCGTGGAAACCTTCAACGCAGTAATTACTCTGGGCATAGCAATTTGCGTCTTTGAAGTGGTTAATAAGGAAATAGCTAAAGGTTAGGAAAATGAGAAGATACCAACTCCGTTCAGAAATAGAGAAAACAACAATAAAAGACATAGAAGTAGATGGCAACATTGTAAGATTCATAAATGCGCGTAAAGGTGAAGAAGGTGAGCCAAGTATTGTTATTGAAAGTGGGGTAAAGAAAAGAATGTGGATAGAAATAGGAATAGTGGGAATATCAATCGGAATAGTTTTAGGTATATTAGCGGACTATTATGATAAACGAGAATATTATAAAACCTTCAAAAGAAATTTGAAGGAGTTGAAACGGGGGAATAAAAGAGATGGGTAAAAAAACGACACCAGTACAGTACGATGTATTTCTGACTTCTATAAGAAGAACAAATGCAAAAACAATTGGTGTATCCATTGAAGAAATGGATGAGATGGGTATTCATAAAATCGAGGAGAAGTTAAAGATAAAATGAAAACAAAAACCTTAATCGAACCAAGAAAGACAAGAAAGCTTTATGTTAAACCCACTATGGAGCGAATAGCGGTATTCTCTAACGATTTTGGTATTGGGCTAAGTGCAAAAACAGGGCAGTGTCTTTATTTTTCAAAGCCAGAAGTATATAGGCCTAAGAATGTAATATGAAAAAACTAATACAAGCTGAGGAAAAGAGAAGAAAGAAGACGATGGAACGAAAGTGGGTAAAAGATGTTATGGCAATGGTGAAGGGAAATAAGAGGGAAAAACATGGCGAACTATGTGTTAGAAAGATAGTAAATTATGTATTAGGATTGAGAGGGGCGGGGAAAGGCAAGAAAAAGCTCGTTAGGTGTCCGTATTGCGAAAAAATAATTATGCAGCCCGTTTTTATACAACACCTCTATGTTTTTCATGGTATTGACATAGCTGAGAAATATGGATATAAAGGAGGGTTGTAAAAACTTGGAAGGAGGGTGAATAAAAATGCCAACAAAAGGAAAAGTAGTTAAAAAGGGGATTATCGGGAACTACGCATACGCTATCTACAAAAATGTGGGGGCAAGAAAATACAAGTACACCGCTGATATGTTTGAGAGGAAAAGGAAGAAATGGGAAAAAATAGTAGGTTACACACACGACTATTTTGAATTTGTTTCTATAGCGCAAGCAGAGCGGTATTTGTTAGACAAAATAGAGGGATTTAAACTAAGTGAGGGATTGTGGAGGGATATTGAGAAAGTAAGTAAAAGACCAAAAATAACAAAAAAGGAAGAAGAGAAGGCAAAGAAATATTTACAACATCTTATATTTGGCGATAAAGCGCCAAAGACAATTTATAAAAAATGAAAGCCTTAGCCGAACTAGAAAAGAGAAGAAAAATGAAGGAAATACTTCCGATAACTCAAGTTGCAGTGGAAACAGCAAATAGATTTACTGGCAAAACCGAAAAATATGAAAAGGGGGGCAATCAAAACGAAGTAGATGCATTAAAACAAACGGTAAAGGGTATTTTGTGGATTGTGATGTTTCTACTAATCGCTTTTTTAATGTTAATATTGGGTATTTTAACATGAAAACATCAACAGAACTAAAAGAAAGAAAGAAGAGAACATTGAATAAGGTTGTCGGGGTAATTGTATTCAGTATGGTGCTTTATGTTGGGCAGATTTCCGCGATTACGCAAATAGACGCCAACAACGCATGGATAAACAGTTGTAATGAGAAATATGGAGAGAATAATTGGGAAATAAGAAGCGGAACATGGGAAGAGCGGTGCAACATAAGCCACCATATAGGTTCTTTACCTATTCCATATATAGGGCAAGTTATCGTATGCGGGCCTAAAGAAAAATGAAAAAACTAACGCAATCTGAGGAAAGAAGAAGAAATGCCGCGCTGACTATTGTAAAAACGTTGAACGAAGAAACAAGCATAGTTTCAAAACCTCTGAGTGCTGTTAATGTTCGCAATATTCCAGATAACGCAGAAACAAACATAAGAAATTACATTCGCACACTAAAAAGCCACGAAGTTTATGGTTCGGCGAGTATGGCAACCCATTCAATACACGCACGGAGACCTAACGATTTAGATATTGTCGTTACAAACCCTCGAAAAGTAGCTTATGATTTTTCAAATATAATGCGAAGAAAAGGCATAAAAACGAAAGTAGTTGGCAATCCTGAATGGGGTAGTTATGTTGTGCAAGTAAACATTAAAGGCGAGTGGGAAGATTGTTGTGATGTACACCCCATATCAGATTTCAGAGGCAAATACGATTTTTATGGTAGCTCAAAATTACCTTTAAAGAAGAAAGGGATTTCTTTGCAGCGGGCAAGCGACCAGTTATTAAGAAAAGCAAATGCAATAACACAGCGCAAAAAAGATGGAAGTATGGGCGCGCCCCCTCACAGAGAGCTTAAAGATACAATTGATTTTATTACAACCACCGAACTTCTTTTAGCTTCGATGGAATTAAAGTCGAAAGCGCAATTAGCAAAAGCAAAACGTGTAAAAGAAGAGCTCAAAGTATGGAAAGCGCATCTAAGAAAGTTAAAAGGCGATAAGAAGAAAAAAGCAATAACTAAGAAGAAGCCATTAAGCGCAACACGCCAGAAGAAGTTTGTAGCAAAAGCAATTAAAAAACCAGGTAAAGATGTTGATGACCTGATATTTGAGAACGGTAAAGTTATAGAGCGTAAAGTATCGTTAGCTAAAGCACCAGAAACACCTAAGATGGTGACGGTAAACCCATATTACGGCATAGCATCATCACCATATACGCAAAAATCAAAGAAGAAACGCAAGAAGCGAAAGGCGAAAAGAAAAGCGACTGTGCCTTATAGCAAGACTCTTAAAAGGACATATTCCTTCTCTAAAAGCATTAAAAACGTAGGTAAAAAGCGAAGGAGGGATAAAAAGTAAAATGACTTGGTACGACCCACGCACATGGGTGCAACGAATTACAAGACCCATATATCAACGGGTTTATCGACCTTACGTAAGCCCCCATGTACAACGGGTTAGAACGGGCATATCAACAATGCAGACCACCGCACAACGCTATGCACGCAAATACAAGCCGACTGTTTCTTATGAGCGTGCGGCGGAACGAAGAGAAAGAGTAGTTAGAAAACTCAAAAAGATTAAGAAGCGAATACCCGAAAAAGAAGCAATAGCAAGAACTATTGTACGCGCTTCGCCCGGAGGGATTATTGCGAGGGAAGCGATAAAACGGGTACCCGATATTAAAAGGGGAATTAAAGAAATCAAAGAAATCCGGGCAGTGGAACGACCACCCGTGCCCACTACGCAAAGGCGTGTAAAGGGGTATGGACAGGATTTTGCCATTGCAGAAAGCATACCTCGTGGTGCCCTGCCTAAACATGTTTCCGTTTCAGGTGCACCGGGACAGATGGGGTTGTTGATGGGTGCAAAAGCAACTTTGCCGTTTTGGAGACAAAAAGTCGAAGAAGCGTGGGGATGGAAACCTCAAGCAGAGCGCAAATTTGAAACACAGTTGAAAGAGTATCAAACGGCAACCACGGGTTATAAAAGAACACCAGAAGGCGCACTCATCCTTCCAACCAAGCTAACCCCCGAAGTGCAAACATGGAAATCACAAAAAGAAGCGTTAGAAACAGAGGCGGAAAGAAAGGGTTGGGTAACAGGTAGCAAAATAATGTACCCAGCAACTCCAGAAGGAGAAGCATGGGCAGAGCGGTATGAAACAGTTATAAAAAGGGGAGAAGAAAAATATTTAACTCCTGAAGGAAGGGTTAAGCCGGAATATGTCGAATATACAGATAAATCTAAAGCGATATTAGCACAGCAAGAAGCATTAACAAAGCGTACAGAACAATTGTCTAACCCTGTTTATATGGCTAAGGAGCACACAAAGGGCATGTGGATAGCTCCAGTGGTAACAAAAGCATACGAGTTTGGCGATTGGTGGGGTAAGACGGTTAGTACGCCGCTTGAGGAAGCAACAAAAAAATATCCGCAAGTTGCGACTGCTTTGAGTATTACACCGATGCCCATTATAACGGTTCCACGCTACATAGGAAAAAAAGTTCTTGAGCAAATAGCTCCAAAATCAGTTAAAGAATACATTAGAAAAATGCCGTTAGGCATTACTGATTTGCCTACTAGCGTTAAAGTTGGAATGGTTAAAGGCGTCCCTGATATACCAATAATGGCTGCTGAGGTGGGCTATGCCGGGGAGTACATCTACGAGCATCCAAAAGAAGCTGCTATGATTGCTCCCGGTGTTGCCGCATACATAACAAAAGGCATGGCAAAAGAAGCGGTTACCAGTCCTGGTGAATTTGCCGGCAGGATGATAACGATGGCAGTGGTAACAGGTGGTATTGGAAAAGCGGTTAGACCCGTTATGCCTAAACACATAAGTGGCATTCGACCAACCGAAACTGGGGCGATAACATACAAGGGGCTGGGTATAAGGGGCATAAAAGAACCGCGACCAGTGATAGGGATGTGGAAAGAAACAACCAGAACCCCCGATATTGTTGGTATTCAACGGGCATTGGTTTTAGGTAAACAATATCCTGCTGTACGCTATTTAAAAGGTGTTAGAGAAGCAGAGATACCAATGCCCGAATTTGGTGTTGGCGCAAGAGTATTTGGCAAGCAAACATATACAGAGGTGGGTATAGGCAGAGCGATAAAATACGAACGAATGCGTATGGAAGGGCTGTGGGGTAAGGATTATTTCTTACCTGAGAGAACGGTTGGAGTCCCCGAACCTGCGAAAATTCCCACATTTAAAGCGCTACCTCCGCCCAAACCCGTTTTATGGAAGCGGGTCGGACCACCCACACTTGCAAAACGAGTAACGGCATTAGCGAAAACAAAACAGCCCAAGCCGATACGAGAATGGGGCATCAGAATAGAAAAGCCCGATATTCCTACTTATACCGAGTTAGCACATGGTAGAGCGTATAAAATTGAAAAAGGGTATAGAGCGTTTCAGATAGGTGAGTATCCAACAATATTTAAAACACTTGGATTGGGTAAAGGCATTCCTAAATTTGGTAAAGGCATAACAGAAATAATCCACCCATTTAGAAAGAAAGTCCCGCGTGCTTATGAGCCGTCTATGTTGGACTATCAAGCTCCAAGAGGGTTACTAACTGAAGGCTTACGATTAGATATGACGATGGCTAAAATACGACCCTCAGAGCGGCCACCATCGCCGATTGAGAAGTTATACGAGCGAGTAACCGCCGAAGACATATTCCGTGATTTGGGGATCGAACGAAGACCCGCTGTTGGTGTGTCGGCGGTATTGAAACCTATCGAAACACGCTATTTAAAATTTACCCCAGAAGGCGAGTTAATATCGCAGCCCGAAGCAACCCTCCTGAAACCTAAACGAAAAGCAGAAGTTACCACAACACCAAAAGTGTCTTTTGATTTTAAAGTTATGCCCGATAAAGCGATTAAAACTGCAACAGACACGGGGTTATCAACTAAAACTATTGTAAAAGAGACTACAAAAGAGACAAGAAGAGTGAGAGAAGCAGCAAAAGAGGAAATCGGTAAAATAGAGGCGTTTGGTAAGATGCCGATAAGCAAAGGATTTGGTTTTGGATTCCCTGTTATAAAGGGGATTCCCACATACATTTCAGAACGGGTTGAAAAGGAAAAATCGTTCGGGATTGTAATACCGGGATATGAAGTTGCGTTTAAACCACACCCGATTGAAGCATTCGCGCCAAAAGAGAAGCGAAAAGAAAAAGAGGGGGTATTTGGTTTAATAAAGCCAAAAATCCAACCCTCAGTTGACCTCGGATTTGAAACAGCGCCAAGGGTAGAACCTATAACCGATTTTGAATATGAACCCATTAGACCGCCCCCTCCCGTTATTACTACTTTTGGTGGCGAAGAGCCGCCACCATTTATTCCGTTTTCGTGGGGTGACGGCAAGAAGAAAAAGAAACGCAAGCCAAAAGCTAAAAAGCAGTGGGAATGGTTAGAAGAGTTTACCGTGCAACGCCCGGCGGAATTACATTTCGGTGCAATTGAATCGGGAATACCAAAAGTATCGAAAGTCGTAATGTTACCCCAAATAACGATGGCAGATATAACACCAAAGCCGAGAAAAACGAAAACTTTAAAAGGAATAAAAACAAATAGGAGAAATAAGAAGAAAAAATGAACTTTATACAAGATAAGCGGGGACTCGCAAGCGCGTTGGTGTACGCAATGTTTACAATAATAGTCATGGCAATCCTCTTTTTAGTTCTCGGACCTCCGGTTTCGCTTATGGTGGAGTTCGCAAATCAGTTCGCAACTGAGGGCATGATTGCACCCATTATTTTGAATACAATAAATTGGCTGTTCGCCTTCTGGGCATGGACACCAATTTTAATTTTAATTGCAGTCGGGTTATATGTAATCCGGCGGTCAATCCGACGCGGAAGTTACAGCGGAAGTGATGAATTTTAAACTTTTAAAAAAAGTTTAAAAAGGAAATTAGGAAACTGATGTAAAAATGCAAAAAGAAAAGGAGAAAGAGGGTAAAGTAGAAGCAGAAGCAACTTTAGAGAAAACAGAAGAAAACGAGAACGAAGTAACCGAAGATTCGGTGAGGTATCAAATAGCAATAAGCGTAGAGTGGGTAGAAGGTTTGATGCAGCGCATACAGCAATCTCTGGTAAGCAGCACGCCGTTAATAATGTGCGAGAAGGATCTGGACGCACTGGACTTTATGGTGTTGGCAACGAGTATATCAGAACCAAAAGCGATTTTAGATGCGATAGGGCAAATAAAAGAAGAAGCAGAGAAAGCGCAAAGTAAGGGGAAATAGAAGAAAAATAGGAGGAAACAAAAAAAGAAAAATGAGTAAAAGAAAAGTAAATTATGGGGGAGCAAAAGAAATAGGAGGTGAGAAAGAGAAATGGCATTAAGAAAGGATTTTAGTCATGGCTTTTCGGAGCAGGATGTTAGAGACACTGCAACATACGTTGCAGAGGCATTATATCGTGTTGGCGGAGACCCTAAGAAGATATATCAAGCGAGTGGAGTAGAAAGGTACAAACTACTTCAAAAAATGACAAAAACAGAGAAACAATATTTCTATGCGCTGGCGGGGATACCTGAGTATGCACGTGAAACGTGGATGCGATCAGCTATGGGAAAGGTTGCAAGAAAGCATTATCCAAAAGGAACCACAAATTATCTTGAAGCGTATCTTAAAGTAGTTCCAAAAATGAGTGGAGGCGGACGCACAGCATACGGCAAGGGTTTTGTCGCTATGGGAGCAACCAAACCACTTAAAGCGACCAAAGCGGAATATCGTGCAATAGCTAAAGGCAAAAAGCCACCAAGCAGTGTAAAAGGTAAAGTCTGTCCGTGGTGTCATAAAGTACACAAATCAATAAGGCAAATAAGAGACCACGCACGCAAGATTGCTGTGCCGAGGCCGGTATATAGAAGATACAGGAGGCAAAGAGCACCAACAAAAACAACAAAAAAAGGCTATAGGATTTTTGTAAGGTAAAAACGTAGCAGTAAGAAATATGGTAGAAAACAAATCATATTTCTTACTGTTTTTTAAAAAACATAAAAAATGAACGAACTAATAATCTTTGTAACATTGTTTTCTGCAATGTTCTTCTTTCATGAAATGGGACATGTAGCGTATGCTACGCTTACCAGAACAAATAAAGGCGTTACTACTTTTAGATTATACCACATTTCAAAGAAAATACCACAGAAAGGAATAGGAATGTTACCGCTTGGTATAGGCACTGAAACGGATTTAGAAAAGGAAACATTGCATCAACGTGTCTTTAATTGTTTTTACGGTACTCTTGCAGGTTTGCCTTTTCTTATAGTAGGGTGGTTTGCGCTTTCTGCCTTTGCGTGGGTACTTCTTATAGAGTTATATATGATAGGGTATTTCATTGATTTGATTACCGTGCTTCAAATAGCAATAATAGGTAGGAAAGAAGGATTCGAGACGAAGATAAAGGAAGTGATATAGAATGGATGAAGGATATGTATTCAGTGGGCAACATAAGCAAAAGTGGAAGAAGCTCAACACTATAAAAGGGGCGGGATATGTTGTCTTAATGGTATTGCTTTGTTTGGGTGTTTGGATATTGTTTTATGTTTTGGGAGCGGAATGATGTAAAAGTGAACAGAAAATATCTATGGATAGGAATAGCAATTTTATTGCTCTTTTCAATGAGTGTGAACTCGGTTAGTGCGGAAACTATCTGCGAAGGCAATGTTACAGCACAGCGATTAGTATCGGATTATTTTTCGTACAACGATTTAGGAGGGTATGGTGGTGGGATGGCTACAATGTGGTTTAATGCAAACGGTCAATTTGTATATGACTGTGATAAGAAAGTAACTTCGTTTGAATATATTGCGTACAACGTTTATGTTGAGAAACACTCTGCTGTGCGATGGTTTTACGATAATTCGTCGCCAAGTGCAGATATAATTCCAGATTCTGTTTCTGATGTAACAGATATAAAAAATGGTACAACTACTGTTGGTACAATGACAATAACAGTACGGAAAGTAGGTTGTGCTAATCCATCAGATGTTAATTGTTTATGGGGGTTTGCAGATATTGAAATTGATGCAGAAATAGATACCAATTTATTGCCAGCAGCAGGAACAGTTTCATTAACGGGACCAATACTCACTTCAGATAGCAGTATTTATGATTTCTACCGTAGATACGAAACAGGCAGAATGAATAATGGGGGTATTATGTGGGCTTTTTCCGGCATTGCAATGGGCAGTTCAACTGATACAGAATGGGTATACGGTCGGACATTTGATGATAGCGATAAAGCAACAGGATGGGATGTAAACGTTTATAATAAATTTAAAAATTATTATACTGTTACAACATCAACTTCAAATATAACAGTTCAAATACAAAGAGAGGGTGATGATTTGGGATATTATGCAACCAAATCAAAATTAAGAAGTTATGATAATTATGGGTTGTTACTAACTGGCAGTGGTTGGATATCCACTAATAAGACATGCACATTACAACTTACTCCGCAGTATATGTATATAGTTCCTAACTTCAATGATGAAACGGAATTATTTATTTGTAACTATGGCAGTACGGATACTGCAAAAATCTATGGGTATGTTTATGATGCGGAAAACGAAAGCACTATAGTAGGTGCAAAAGTAGAAATAGATACACACCACAGTACTTATTCAGACGACAGCGGATTTTATTTAATAAGAACCGACCCGGGCAGTCATATTCTAACAGTTACCAAGGACGGTTACTGGGATTGGCAAGAAACTATTTATTTCGATTATGCTGGCGATTATGAGATAAACATACCTCTAATACCTAAACCGCCAACATATACGGGACATGGTATTTTTGGCACAGTTAGAACTTTACCTTATTACAGATATGTAGAAAATCAATTAGTTTCAATTGAAAATACTACTTGGAGTGATACAACAAATACAAACAATGTAGGCTACTATGCTTTTGACAATTTAGAGGTAGGAAACTACTGGATTAACGTTTCAAAGGGTGGATACAGGGATAACAATCAAAGTGTAACGGTTTCCGTAACAGGCGATGAAATAGTAACCATAGATAACTGCGATGCCACAACCAACTGGAGTTCAAATAATAGTTTAGCATTAAATACAACCGATAAACAGGAAGGTAGTGGTAGTTTGCAGTCTTCTGGCTCTTCTACAATGGACTTTAATAAGTCAGCGCCTTCTGCGATTGATGCTTCCAATGTAACGAAAGAAAATGGATATATGACCTTCTGGTATAAAATAAATGATACAACTCGCATAAATGACTATTTGGTATTTACTGTTGGTTCCAACGGAGACAATACAACCAATAAGATAAGTTGGGGCGTGTACAAATCAAACTTCGTTAATGATACATGGAAAGAAATATGGTTAAAGTTCTCTGACGGAACAGAAGATGGCACCTTGAGCATGAGCAATATCAACTGGATAGAGGTTAAGGCAACTAAAAGCGATAGTGTAACTTCAAAAATAGATAATATAAGGTTTTACGATTTTAGTTATGAGATACATGATGTTGATTTAGACCCTATTCTAAGTTTGGGTGTAATAGCAAAAACCTTAGATGGTGAGATTATAGACACTTTTACGGCTACTTTAGACAATACAACTAAAAACACTACAACAGGGCAGGAATTAGTATTTTCTGATTTACATTACGGCATGAAAGAACTTACGGTTACTTCGGAAGGATATAATCCTTATCAAAGGTCGGTTTATTTAGACAGCGATACGAACATTACTGCATATCTCACTAAAGAAGCAGAAGGCGGTGCAGGCGTCTACTACCCCCCACCACACTTAGTTGAGTTCCGGGTGCAAACATGGCAGGGCACGCCATTTGCGGACGTGAATGTTACTGCAAAAGGGTACTCTACTACGATGGGGGCTTGGGACTGGTTGTATGATATTTTTGGCTACAAAAACGAAACGCAAATACACAATGTTACAATGAGCGACACAACCGATTCAAACGGCGCTATTAGCTTTTTGATGGTTGAAACGGTAAAGTACAAAATGACATTTACGAAAGGAAGCGAAGTAAACGAGACAATATATCTTTACCCAAAAGAAGACCACTATAAAATCATTATCGGCACTAAATGGGTTAAAACTACCTCTATGTGGGACGTGATAAACTATTCAATACTTGCCGGTGAATTGAACGATACGCACGCATATATCAATTTTAGTTTTGTAGATGCGAACAACAAAACATCAGAACTCTACTATTTCATTAATCAAAGCAATGGCACGACAACTTTTAATATTTATAATCATACTTACACAGGCGGCGACTGCGCGAATATTACAAACAGTTACATAGTAGAACGAGGGCAGGCATACTTTATCGGGTTTGAAGCGGATAACGATGATTATGGTGAGATTAAGCACTCATTGTTTATAAGGATTTTTGAGAAGAGTAAACGGCTATTAAGCTTTGGAGATGAAGTCCCTGATTATATTTATGATTATATCTCAATCGGTTCATTGTGTCTAGTAGCCGCCTTCTTCGGGATGATAACAGTTCCTGAAGGGGGCATAGTTTTGTCTCTTCAGGCGTGGATACTTTGGTTTTTGGGATGGTTTCTATGGCAAAATCCATTAGCACCACTATACTTGACAGTTGCGACAGTATTTGCTATCTTAATTATTTTTGCAGCAAAAGGACGGGGGAAGGGGGTGAGCTAAAAAATGAAGTTCTATGAAGTGGCTGTGTTGTTGTTCTGTGTAGGTTTAGCAATCGGGCTAATTAATAGTATGAATATTTTTTCCGCCGCGCAAACCGTTGAAACCCCGTCATTCGCTATAGTCGGTGAAGGGAATATAAGCGAAGGGATAGAAGCAGAGAAGCCAGGGGGGGATTTTCTCGGCATGGTTTGGGGCTTCAGTAAAGCCGTAGGGTTCTTTATTGATGGCTTAAAGTTTGCTACTTACCCGTATCCAACACTTGCACATACGTTTGGCGTGCCCTCAATGGAACACCCTAACGAGAATATGAGAATACCCTTAGCGGAAACTTTACAAGCATTGGTAACTTTTATTTATTTAGTCGGTTTAGCATCCTTTTTAAGAGGATACAGCATAGAAAGGAGTTAATGAGCAAAAACATGAAACAAACCACGGAAACGAAAATATTAGCAACGGTTTTCATTTCGGTGCTGTTCTTACTTGGTGTAACATGCTTAGCGGATGCAGCACCGCCTAATGCACCTTTTGACCCGTCTCCTGCTGATGGTGCGACCAATGTAGAGTCACAAAACACCGTAATTAGTTGGAATTGCACGCACCCTGACGGCGATAACCTAACTTATAATGTCAAATTCTATCGTGAGGAATACAACATGCAAATGAAGGAGTTTGTATCCGAGAATCAAGAAGATAAATCATGGAATCCTTATGTTATGTTCTACAATACTAAGTATTACTGGCAAATAACGGCAATTGATGAAGACGGGGAAACAAACACTTCGGCACTTTGGAACTTCACCACACGGGATTTAGGCGCTGACGCAATAGAAGATAAGAACTATTCCAAGCCGTTTGAAGATACTTTTGGCTCGATGAACTTCTCAATATTACAAATAAGTGACGGCGTGCAGGCGATTTATAACAATGCACTGCCCGCGGGGCTGTTTTATCTGTTTATATTCGGTATGTTTTTTGTAGGTATCTACATCCGGCAAGGTGATGTTGCAATTCCCGCATTGCTGGGTATAGTCCTGTCGCCTGCTATATGGACTTTTGTACCTGTGGAGTATCAAGGGGTTACGTTCTGGCTTCTGGCATTAAGCGTTGGTGGCATTTTGGCAGCAGTATTCAAATCAAGATTGTGAGAAAGATGAACGGAAAAGAAGAGAATAACGGAAAAAAGAAGAAGTACCCCACATACCCTAAGTGTGATGAGTTCATAGAGGAAATCACATTGCGTGATATGAAAACCTATCGTAAGATATGGAGATTGCAGAATGTAAGCCTGGATGAAGCAATTGCAAAGCTTTCCCAACTCAACGATTTGAAATTCAGACAGAGCGGAAAGAGTAAAAAAGGTGGAGAAGATGGGCTTTAAAAACTGGGTGAAGGGCAGCAGATTGGCGGAGATGGTTGAAGAGGCTAAAGTAGTAAGAAAGATAGACAGTGCTAAGCGAAGTAAAGACTTGGAGAAGGAACTGAAAGAGGAAGCAACACCGTTGGCGAAAGAGCTTAATATACCATTAAAAGAGGCAATGATATATGTACAGGCAAAAAGACGTAAAGAAAAAGCCAGAGAGAGAATGGAGCAATTCAAAGAGGGGTTTGGTAAGTTCCGGGATTTCTGCGATTTGCGTGTTGAGTCACCAAAAGGCACTATGCCACAAAAAGGAGGGCAAAAAAAATGAGAAAGAAATTAAGTAAAGAAGAAAAAGCAGAGAGAAAAGCAAAGAGAAAAGAAAGACGTGCAGAGGCAATGGCAGAAGTGAGAAGAGGAGCTGCAATGTTTGGAGGGACACGAGTAATAAAATTTGATGGACATGAAACTATCGTGCCAGTGGTATCAAAAGACCGATATGTAAAGGGGAAACAAAAGGGAAAAGAGAAGGCATCGTCGCCAATATCAACACCAACATTTTCATGGAGTAGCACAGCGCAAACAATAGAAAGAATAGAACCAGTGAGTGTAAAAGAAATAGAGAAAAAGGGCAAAATAGGTAAAGCAATTAAAACCGCAGGACGAGTGAGCGCGAAGGTAGAAGCAGGACGTAAATTCGGAGAGAGTTTGTTTGGAGGGTTTACAGAAAATATTGTAGAAGGTGGTTTGATGCCTGGGACATGGGTCAAACCTAAGAAGAGAAAATAATTTGCTTTTATCTATTGAATTAGAGAGGCATAAATAAAAAAGATAATCGAAAATAATCGAAAGCTTTATATAGCCTTATAACATTATAATATTATAACACAATGAGTACAATAGCGGTGTCCCCCAAAGTGTATAGAAAAGTGATTGTGAAAAAGCAAGAGATGGAACGGGAAAAGGGAAAAATAGTAACTATGGGAGATGCCCTTGACGCAATTGTAGAAGATACGGAGTTAGGGAAAAATAAAAGAGAGGAGGAGAAAAGAAATGGAACTTAATGAGTATGTTGAAGCGGTTTTGGTTGTGCTGAAGAAGAACGAGATGTTAGAACAATTGATGTCAAATCTCGCTGAAGATTCCGCTCTCATGCCCGCAAAAAACACTATCTCGGATATAGAGAAGCGGGTAATGAAGGACAGGATTATTGAGTTGACTGAGGAGTATTTAGGCAAAAGGGCGCACATTACAGAGAAGAAGGAAAAGGAAAAAAAGAAACGTTTTTCGTTTGTACGTGGGATAGGCGTAGCCCCGTCCACAACCAAAGCAACCAAAGTAGCGAGAGAAGAAAAGAAACGGATAAGAGCGGAAGAAAGAAGGATAAGAAAAAAGCAACAGTTAGAAGCAGAATTAGCACTGCTAAGCAAAAATGAGTGAAGAAGAACACCGTGATGAGGAAATAGAAGAAGAAAGAGAGCAAGCAGAGACAGAAATACCACCTGACTTAACCGATGAATTACGAACCGAACATCTAAAAACGGTGTTGGAGGCATCAAGGTTTAGTGAGATGGAATATATATGCGCTCAGATTGCAACCGACAAGAGAACGCCGGAGTCGATAAAAGCAAATCTCATATCCTTTATAATGAGTTCAGCGGGCAGAGCCCCGGCATTATCCTATTACAACACTGAAGAAGACAGGAAACTCATCGTAGGGTTAGTAAGTCTTAACGAGCAACTGTTCTGGCATACAGGATACAAAATCGACAAAAACCGAAAAAACAACTTTTACGTGGGTATGGGGAGATACGGCGCGGAAGTCCAGACGAGAAAAGGGAGGGGCGCACACGGTTCACGGTTATTGGCAACAACAATAGTGCGACAAGAACAGGGAATAGCTCCAAACGATAGAGAGATGCAAAGCGGGAAGAAAGGATGGTTTGATTGGATATTAGGAAAATAAAATGAAGAAAAACACACTTAAACTCTGGATAGGGATTTTCTTTTTTGGTTTGGTACTGATGTTAATTGAAGTTATAAAGGGGATATATGTAAACCCCACCTATCTTATATTTGCTTTCATCATGTTTGTTTTTTGCTATACCATTTGGAAACTAAAGATAAATGAGAGTTTTTTGGAGATGTATGAAGATTATATAAAAGCAGGGAGCTTGAAACAAACAGTTAAAAACTGGAAGGAGGGGGGCGAAGAAAAATGAACTGGGTCTTTGATTGTATCCTTATCATTGGGTCGCTTATTGGGTTGTGCTGGAGCATACACCAAATCGTAACGGGAGTGCGACAATGGCATAAACTTAAAAAAGGGCAGATTGCATTAGCATTAAAACTCAAAGAAGTGGGGGCGGAAATATAATGCCCGCAGCAGTCATTCCCGCAGGATATACCGTAGTACCCGGATGGTTCGTATGGCTTACCGTAGCAGCAATGATGTTAGCTTCTTCAATGGGTACTTACGCAGTGTGGCAACGGTGGTCATTTAAAAAGTATTCACCTGAAGGCTTGGTCTTTGAATACGCGCGTAAGCACGGCTTGGATGTTCTGGTTGAACACTTACCCAATCTGAGATGCAAATGGAGGGTAGGTGAGCGAGAAAAGATAAAGGAAAATATGAAACCACCAAACTGGTACAAAGGCGGCGAGTTCAAATTTATCCCGGAAGAGAAAACGCAGAGGGTGGAGCATTCTGTAAGAGGATTGCCGATTGTTCATTTTGTGCCGCCGCACCCAAGCGCAGTCAATCCGATGGGTGTAAGAGCAGTAGAGCAACTTGCAGAAGAGTATCCCGAACTAAGTGTGGAAAGCGATAAGCGCGAAATAGCTTACATGTTTCTCACTCTGCCAGAAGACGAAATAATAAACGACCGTCATTATATGATTGAAGAGAACCCCCGTCTCTGGGAACGAATTAAAGAGATAAAAGCGGAAATAATGGGAAATGAAGAAGAAGGAAAACAAGGCATGATGATAAAGGAAGGCGAGATGGTCTTCCAGAATATCGCAGATGTCGTGTTAAGCCCGGAGACGGCGGCAAGTGAAGCGAATATGAAGGCAACAATCGAGGCGAACACAAGACAAGCGATGCTAAACCGCTCACAGGATTTGTTGATGTACGGTATGGTCGGCATGATGTTGATGATTGGTGCCGGGATGGCGATTTACATACTTTCGATGGTGGTGTGAAAATGTCGTTAATAATCAACGGACTACTAACCCTTATTGCAGGGTTAATAGGATTGTATGTAACAGGGAGTTCCTTCTTTTATATTCTTATAGTGTTGGGAATTGTTGTTGGCATACTCCCTCTTCTTGTCATACTCGTTACATTCGCTGTGGTATCAATTTGCTACGCTTTGGATGTATAAAATGAAAGAAAAGAAAGAACTGATAATAGAAACGGAGAAGATAAAAGAAGTAGTTGGAGAGATTTATTTGGGGGTGCTGGTGGGTTGTATAACGGCACTTTACTACATGTTGAGGTGAAAAATGAAAAAAGAAGATAAATTAGTGGCAATTGTATTGCTACTGATTGGAATAATGTGCACAGCACTCGGTATAGTTCTTTGTCTAGCATTTGCAACAACAAGTATATTAGTAATGTACAAACATATAGCGGCTATAATTGGAATAACAAGTGGAGGGATAGCTGAAACAATTATGTTTACAAGTCTCAAAGGTTATAGCATTCGGGCGGTTAAAAAGGAGATAGCGAAATAATATGAAATTAAAAAAGAAAGTGTATGATTACCATTACGAGGAAAAGAGCATAGGAGAGTGGGCGCACAAACCGTCAAAACTAAGAATATTGCGATTGTTTTTAGCTTTCATAATCCCCGTCATAGTGGTCTCATTCCTTTTCGGGCAAACACCGTTTCAATCAGAAACAGGCGCAGTACCAAATCCATATTATACGCACAACTCAAGTTATGAAAACAAAACAGCCGGTGATTTGCACCGATTTATTGATAATTTTGAATACCCTACAAAGCTCGTGTGGTCAACTGCACCGATGAGCACAAAATCATTTGACTGCTCGGAGGCAAGCGCATATTTGGAATGGGCGTTAGAAAATGCAGGTTTCCATGCCTTTATCGCTGTATCACGCGGGCAGCATCACGCTTGGGTAGTTGTAAAAGGCATTAAAGTATCGGAAAACGAAACTAAGGATTTTGCAATAGAAAGTACCACATTGGATATAAAAGAATGTAAAGCGAGATACAAGAGTTACGATATGCTACACGATACGATATATGAAGCGTTGGAATGCCATCCTTACAGCGAGTATAATTGGTGGGATAGTATAAAAGTTTAAATGCTTAAAAACATTCTTTTAGAACGAGGATATGGCAACTGAATATATAAGGTCGGAAGAAAAGCATAAAACACTAAAAGATGCAGTGGACGAAGCATATTTAGGTACTATTTCCGCAACAACCAAATTAGAACAAACTATAAGATACAAAACAGGCCCATTCATACTTGATTATCAAGAGTTTCAAAATTGGTTCTCCATACTATTTAATCTTACAAAAAACGAGTCAGAGATGGTTAGGCAACACAAGGATTTGATAATAAAGATAGAGCGTTGGCAACATAACGGCTCGGCTGTAAAAAGTTTTAGAAACATTAATAAGAAAATAGTAACAGAAGGTATAAGACTGGTTCACGAATGGAACAGTGCAATAAGGAGTAGAGACGTAATAAAACAGTAAAGGAAAAATAAAATGGTAGGAAACAAATTTGATGAGATGAAAGTGAAAAAATTTGAGTTGGGGCTCCAAGAGCGTATAGATACGGGATTGATGCCCTCTTTCTACACTTTTATGAGTATTTATGCTTCCACGCTTGCAAATTTAGAAGGCGAAACGGACATGCGTCCTGAACTTTTATCTTGGTTGGGCATGGGTTATGTAAGGCACAAAAAAGAACAACTTATGAAAGACCAAGAAAGGAAGATTAAAGAAAGGATTGAAAAAGCCAAAAAAGAAAATAATGGTTCAATAACAAACATGCAAGAAGGAAAAATACACATAGAAGAAGCTGTAAAAAGCATGGCGGAAATTGTTGGTTTGTTTGATGAGAAATACGAGAAGAAACAAACAATTGGATTAATGATTTCGCCAAAGGATATGGAGGGACTGGATGCTCCACCTATTATTACTGATTTAAACTCGTGCGAAGACGAATTGCGTGATTTAGGAGTTGAAATTGTGAACAGTAAAGGAACCGTGGGAGAGGGTGAAGATTATCAAGAAGAAGAGGAAGAAGAATGAGTGCAACAGTTTTAAAGGGTATCTATTATCGTGATGTTCCCAAACAGGAAGTATTAGACGGTGCAAACGAAATGAGCAGGTTTATTTACCAGTCACCCAAACAACCACTTGCGGTCGAGATAGCGCGCAAAGTCACTTCAAAACATAATCAGGATGCACGCATAATAACAGTGGGAACGCAGGGTAAAGGCAAGAGTTTGTTGAACATAACATTAGGGTACGCAATCGCCCGTGAGATAGCTCGTATACAAAACAAGAAAAAAGGAAACAACACGAGCTGGAGAGATTACTTTGGTATGGAAAATATAGTTATCATGGACGATTCAAAGGTAAAAGAAGTATTGTCAGATGTGAAGCAATATGGAATATACAGTTTTGATGACATCGGGATCGCATGGAATGCCAGGGAGGCAATGTCCAAAGGAAACAAGCTCCTTAACGATGTGTTTCAGGTTTTCAGAACAGAAAACACAGTGGTTATGATGAGTATAATATCAGATTTTTTGATAGATAAAGTTCCAAGAAATCTGGTGACATACCAAATCGAAATGGATATGTCGCTGTTTGATTATTACTGGGTGTTTCCAAAAGTGTTTTATGTTGTGGGCAAACCACGAGAGCACGCGCCCCATTACCATTACCCCCGGACTGCAGATGGTATTGGAGTGGTCAGGTTTGCGTGCCCGGCACCCCCGAAAAATTTGGCTGCGGAATACGAGGTGGTAAGGAGGGAAGCAGCGACTAAACTGCGGGTGGAACGTATGAAAGGAGATGATGAAAAAGACTTTGATAAGAAAAAACAAAATAAGTATACCCCTTCTAAGGAAGAGAGATACATGATGGTGGCGGAAATGGAAAAAGAAGGTATATCCCAAAGACGCGCTTGTAAAATAGTAGGGTGTAGCCCCAATCATTATCGCGATTGGCGAGATGGGAAAAAGTGAGTACATACATACGTGCGCGCCATGACGTACATGCGTTACTAAAAGATTTTTCAAAATTTTTGATGCGGTGTAAATTGGGATTTTTCTTGCGTTTCAAGTTAAAAAAATAGAAAACCTTTTATACTATGAAAAATATATATTACATAGTGGTATAAATGGAAGAAATGGAAGAAACGAAAGAAGAAGAGGGATGGTTTTCGTTCACATCAAGAGTGGATGAAAAGGGACGACTAAACATACCAGCAGATACGCGCGAGGAGATGGGCATTTACAAGATACCAGTGAAAGTGATGGCGAAAGTAAAGTTGGTGAAGAAGTATAATACATAGGCGATAAAAACGGTAAGGGAGGAATAGGGGATGATTGAAATAGTTGAGTGTGCCTATCGAATATTTTGGCTCGGATTGGCGCTCGGTGGTGCGGCGTTTATCTTGGCAATAATATGGAGTTTTTATACGGAAACGAGAAGAAACGAAAGAGAGAAAGAGGAGGGCGACAGATGAAAATCAAAATACTTGTTGGGTTGTTAATAGTTGCGCTACTATCTTGTGGGTGCGTCCAAGAGCCGCAGCAACATATAGAGACGAACATACTTGTTATTGATAAGACATCAGAAACCATTCCAACAGGTTTTGGCTCTACAACAGACTATTTAATACTTGGAAATAATAGCATCGTTTATCATGCTGCAGAATGGAAAACGTATCAAAGTATAAAAGTTAACAGAACATATTGTATCAAAGCTAAAAACCTCCGCGGTTATGGGCACAGTTCTAATTATTGGGAAATTTATAGTGTTACAGAGATAGGTGAAGAGGAGAGAAATGTGTAAAAATGAATAAAAAACAATACAAACAAGTCCAGGCAGGTTTACTCATTGCAACTATAATTGTATGGATAATCTTTGGATGCTTGTATTTGGAAGGTACATGGAAAGAAGAATTAGAAGAGCATAATAACATGACAAAACTGCGATATGGCGATATTGATTTTGATTTTGAAAATATAAGCTATCCCTACTTCAACAAATCAATAGAGGATGGAAATGCTAATAACACCCGAACACCTTAAAGTCCTTTTTGTCTTTGCGTGTCTGGGATATGCATCCTATAAAGACATTAAAAAAGGGGAGATTAGTAATTACGTTTGGTTGATACTATTATCAGGAAGTCTGTTTTTTATATTTGGGGGGATAGATATATTCCCACTTTTTTGCTCGGTTGTCATGATGTTTGCTTTGATGTTTGTTTTTTATCGCTTCAAATGGTTTGCAGGGGCAGATGTTAAAGCGATGTTGTGTTTAAGCGTTCTCTATCCTTATTTTATAAATTCCTCTTCATTGCCCTCTTTCCCTCTTCCCTTTCGCTTCCCTCTTTTACCTTTTCCAACAGTCATACTAAACATTTTATTTTTTAGTTTGGTGTCGGGGGCTTTGTATAGCGTATTACTCAAAAAGAAAGGGGGAATAGCGTTTTTACCACACATAACAATTGGGTGGCTTATTGTTTTAATTATCGAAAGCTTTATATAGTACAAAAACATTACATTGATATGGTGTTTTGTTTGCCTTCTCCGGAAGAGTGGACAGAGCATCGTGTTTAAAGAGGGGCAAAAAGTGATAGCAAAAACGAGAAGTAAAAAAAAGGTGATTGGGGACAAGCGGGGACAAGCGGGTGGAAACTTTTTAGACCACCCCATCGTGTATGTGATAATCCTGTTCGGTCTCGCTGCGATAATTGGCTCAGTGATGATGATGGTGGTCGGTGAGACAGATAATGTGGTGGCACCGAATTTGGATACGCCGGTTGTCAATAACGAAACATGGAACTTCAACGGTAGTGATAATAGCACATTCACACATACTTGCGCATACCAGAACTTAGTGAGTGGTGTAGAGGTCTATAATGCTTCGCATGTACAGTTTACTGAGGGTACCGACTTTACCGTGAATCTCGCTGCGGGAACAATAACAAATATGAGTACAGGGGCAATCGGGGGACACGCAGACTTTGCAAACTTCACTGAACGGTTTGGTGTATATTACAACCATGATGAAAGCAAATGGAACAGTAGCTATGGAAATGTAGTCACGGGCGTAGCGCTGGGATTCAGCATGTACAAACTGGTTGCACTGATGGGAATCATGAGTATTGTGCTTCCGATGCTCTTTTTGATGTTCAGCCGACGCAGAGAAACATAGCACACAAACAAAAAGCAAGAGAAACAATTGAAGCAATCACCGAGAAAAGAGAAGAGAGATGCTAAAAATATTAGGTATCCTGATGCTGTTCGTAGCAGTGGGTATCTTGAGCTTTGCGGCGATGAGCGGTATAACCAGTATAGACCAGAATATCAATCAAACAGCTTTAAACGAATCTGGACTGAACGAGACATACGCCCTGACGGTTGGTGTAACACAAACAGGATTTACAATGCTTTCCGGTGCAACAATATTTCTTATACTGGCAGCAATGTTCGGGTTCTTAGCGTTGATATTCGCTGCAATGAAGATGAGGAGGTGAAAAACAAGAAAAATGAGTAAACTACATGAAGTTTTAACAGGCGCAAGAAAGATAGCGAAGAACAGGAAAGGGCAGGCTGCTGGAGGTTTCATGGATCACCCCATCGTGTATGTGATAATCCTGTTCGGTCTCGCTGCGGTCATCGGTAGTGTGATGATGATGCTCGTTGGCGAAACGGATAATGTTATCTCGATTGCGAACGATAGCAAGTGGAATGCGTCGTACTACAATGTCGTAGGCGGCGTAGCACTGGGGTTCTCGATGTACAAACTTGTCGCGCTGATGGGAATCATGAGTATCGTCTTGCCCATGCTTTTCTTGATGTTCAGTCGCAGAGAGATGGGCGGAGCATAGAATAGCTCACTGGGAAACAGGAAGAACAAAAACAAACAAAAAACAAAAGCAAACAAAAACCAGAAAGGGGTTCTTTTTATGCCCCTCTTTTTCTTTTTTATCGATTTGAAGATTTTTGTAAGCGTATAGCGAATAAAAGCATGGTGTCCATACAATTCATTGCATAGATGGAGAATATTGCACCACAACGCATGAAAGAGCGATATAATATACAATATGCAAACACATTTTTGAAGCGAAGTTTAGGATTAATGTTTAAGAAGGATTTTCAAGGTAAGTTGATTTTTACATTCAAAAAGCCAACAAACCTTATTATTCACACGGCTTTTATGAAGTTTAGTATCCACATCCGATTTTATAATAGCAACCAACTTATCAACGAATGCGATATGAAACCGTGGCGTTTTATGGTTGTCCGTAATGTAGATTGTTTTACTGAAGAAAAAGTATAAAGGGGAGGGAATGCCCCCTACCCTACTTTATGGTTTTGATAAATGCTAGGAGTTGCAAATATATAAACTGTTCGCTTATTTTTTGTGGACTGCAGAAAAAAAATAGAAAAGCTTATATACTACAAAACACTATGGTATACTATGGTAGCAGATAAACTAATAAAGATAAGCGATAAGGCAAAGCAAGAACTTGACGACTTAAAAAAACATCCAAGAGAAACTTATGACGATGTTATCAGTCGGTTAATTGCGAGCAAACACCGACATAACAAATCTGGGGTTAATAGAGTAAAATGAAAATAGGTGTAGTAGGTATGGGTATAGTGGGAACAGCAGTGGCAAAAGGCTTCAGAATAAAGGGAACTGAAGCAATGTGCTATGACAAATACAAAGGTGAGAATCTGCCTTCTTTGGATGATGTAGTCACTAAGTGCGATGCGATATTTGTCTGTGTGCCAACACCACAAGCCGAAGATGGTGGCATAGACCTCTCAATTTTGGATAGCGTGATTGCGCGGATGGCGACAATCACAAAACAAAATCAGTTGCCGGGCAAACTCGTTATAATTAAATCCACCGTTACACCCGGAACAACAAGAACATACCAAGAAACGTATAATGATACCTTTTCCTTTTTTGCTTCGCCGGAGTTTCTTGATTCAGATTCTGCATTAAGAAACTTCTTAAACCCCGATAAAATCATAATAGGTTACACCAAACAGTCAGAGAAGTTTGTGGGTGTGCTGAAGTTACTGTTTCTCCCTTTTGTGCGTTTTGAATCGCAGATTATTATAATGCGTTCAGACGAAGCGGAAATGGTGAAATATATGACCAATGCGTATTATGTCCTGAAAACGGTATTCGTAAACGAGATGTATGACCTTTGTATAGCATCAAATTTGAGGTTTGTAGATGTGCGAGACGCGTTTGTAAATAATCACCGTATAGGGGATAGCCACTTTGAACCGTTCCACAAGAATGGGCGCGGTGCTGGTGGTGCGTGTTTACCGAAGGATTTGTCAGCACTTATACAATATGGAGAACGGTGCAAACAACCATTGGAATTGTTAAAGAAAGCGCAAAAGATAAATACAAAATTGCTGAAGGAAACAGGAAAGAAATGATTAATTACATAAAGAAAATAGTTGAGAAAGTTTTGGACACGTATATGTTGCCTATCCCTTCGTTTCAAGATTATGTTAATACCAGATACAATAAAGAGGGATACTACACAATAAACAAACAATTTTTAAAGGGGTTGTATTTTGTGTATGATGGTTTGAAATTTGAACTGAGTGACCAATTAGATTCGTTCAACTCGGTGATAGGCGATTATCGCTTTGAGGACCTCCGTAAAGACGATGTTGTTTTGGACATAGGTGCGAATGTTGGTGTGTTCTCACTATTGACATCGCGCCAAGCAAAGCACGTGTTCGCAGTGGAACCGTTGTATCCTGATTTGGTGAAAAATCATCTAAAAATAAACGGGATTACAAATGTTACCGTTTTAGAAACGGGCATTGGCATCGGCGATACGAAACGGGTGAAGTATGGTAGAAGGGAGAAAATTATTGAAGTTAGAAAATTAACCGAGATTTTAGAGAGAACGGGACAATGCGACTTCCTGAAGATAGATTGCGAAGGGTGCGAGTGGTCTATAACAGCCAACGAGTTAAAATTGTTTCGCCGGATAGAGGCGGAGATACACACAAAAAAACATCGCATTACAGAGTTTGAACGGGTATTGAGAGAGGCGGGATTTAGATATGAACTGGAAGACGGCGAGTTTAACTGCTTAATACACGCGGAGAAGATAAAAAATGTTGTATGAAATACTTGTAGCGTTTGTTCAGATGGTTATAGTTTTGATTATAGCCAGTTTGGCTTCTTGAGAAGACTTAGGGGGAAATATGAAAAAACCGCATCAGATTAAAGGAAGGATATGGTTAGGAAGAATGAAAGTTGTCTTCAGTCGCATAGGATCTTATGTGAGTTACATCAACTTTCTGATATTAGTTCTGACCTTCTACACAATTAGAGGATACAAATATACTTCTTTGGAGACATTTCTATTGATTGCGGTATCGTGTATTATTGCTCTTGGTATGTTTGATTATTTCATCGTGTTACCGTGTGAGCAGGCATTTGGAAACGAACAAGCGGCGAAACATCAGAACCCTATATATGAGAAAATTAAGGAAGTTGATACCCGTTTAGATGATGTTAAAAGGGAGTTGGTGGAGTTGAAATCAATTCTTAGGAGTGGCAAAAGATGACTACAATTATAGTGATTGTTGCTTTCGCTTTGGTGTTATCGTCTATAGTTGTTGCACTATATGGGGTGTGGATTTACGGCGCGATTTTTAAAAGCAAAAACCGAGAGGAGAACCCCAATACTTTTTTGTGCCCCCCTATAAGTGTTGTCCTCCCCGCACACAACGAAGAGAAAGTAATATATGCTCGTATAATGAATTTGGCGGAATGCACATATCCCATGGAAAAGTTAGAGTTGGTGATTGTGGATGACGCATCAAGAGACGATACAAAGGCAATCGCTTTGAAAGCAATGGACGACTATGGTTTAATGGGAAAGGTTGTTGAGAACAAGGCACAGAAAGGCGTAAACCTTTCTATGGAGAAAGGCATAAAAGAGGCGAAGAGCGAAATCGTTGTATGCACAGATGCGGATGTCTATTTTGAGAAGAATGCAATTACACAGGTGGTATCAAAACTTATGAGTGAAAAACGCACTGGTGCAGTTACTGGCGATTTACAGCCTTTAAAAGGGAAAGAAGTAACGAAAAAATCGGAAAGCGCATATAGGTCGATGTACGACAAGATTTGCAAATGGGAAAGCGAAGTAGCATCCACGTACTGCTTTAACGGTGCATTATAT
>Ga0190294_1000002_pt1 | contig 15674 bp, 13 predicted proteins | sample 48693012_MG_FD_163428 | JGI IMG/M metagenome (GOLD analysis project Ga0190294, IMG submission 163428) | Hydrothermal vent microbial mat bacterial communities from Southern Trench, Guaymas Basin, Mexico - 4869-30-1-2_MG | ecosystem: Environmental > Aquatic > Marine > Hydrothermal vents >...
AAAGTATTTGAAAACGTACCGAACAATTTATCGGCGCAATTTAAGCAAAAAATAAGAAGAGCCGCAAGATTAATAAAAGCTACGTGGGTTAACATGGATATGATGTCAGGAAAGTATGGTAGATTTGGGAGAGTAATCTTGCCATTAAGGTTTGCGGCATTTTCTGTCGTTCCAGCGGCTTTCTTTATGAGTGTATGTCTATGGATTTATATTTTCTCATCTATTAATATTTTGTTTCTTCCTTTCTTAGTGATTGCGTTTTTATTAGTTGCGATATCGGATGTTTGGCAATCAAATCTGGTTTCTACATTTATACTGCATCAACTTTATCTTTTCTTAGGTCTTTTTAGAGCATTGGGCGATGTGGATATTTGGAAGCAAACAGAGCGGAGAGGGGAAGAAAGATGATAAAAATATTATGGCTTGCCCAATATTCAAAAAACGGCAAAACATTATATGGAGGTAAAGCATACGAAAAGCGTCTACTTGATTATTTATCCAACAGTGAAGATTACGAAGTTAAAGAGGGCTATCCACACTCCAATAGAGCAAATGGAGGTTTGAGGTGGATTGAAGAGCTTTACCGCCTATCAAAGTTGCATACCCATACAGATGTCGCAATTAGGGATTTTTATTCCACTGCAATAATGGGCAAAATGTCTGGGCGGAGCATTGCCATCATCCACCACGTAGATAGCAGTCAAAAAAAACACCCGTTTATCAACAAACTGTTAGAAAAGAAGATTATTGCTAATTTCGATAAGATTGATACAATCGTTACGGTATCGGAATATTGGAAAAAGAGGTTTGAAAAAATGGGACATACTGATGTTAGAGTGGTTTATAATGGATTTAATATAAGTTCTTTTGACATCACTAATGAAGAAGTTATGATGTTTAAAGAAAAGTATGGGTTAGTTAAAAAGCCAATCATTTATCTTGGAAACCACCAACGAGCCAAAGGAATTGTTGAAGCATATCGCGCTCTAAAAAAGGCAAATGCTTATTTGGTGACAAGTGGCGAAAAGGACAGTAGTCTGGGCATTCCCGTGCTACATTTCAATCTTGGTTACAAAGACTATTTAACACTCTTAAAAGCGTCATCCGTTGTGGTGGCACTGTCAAAGTTTAAGGAGGGTTGGAACCGAACCGTACATGAGGCGATGTTATGCAAAACCCCTGTTGTTGGCTTGGCACAAGGTGGCATGGAAGAATTGTTAAGTGGTGGCAATCAGTTAATTTATTCGCCCGTTCATACAGATTGGCTGCACCAACTGTTTACGCTTCCGGAACTGGTTGAGATGGCTCTAATGCGAAAGACGGAACTTGGGGAATCCGGGTATGAATATGCAAGCCAGTTCACGCTTGAACGGTTTGCGAGGGATTGGAAAAAAGTGTTAAAAGGATAAGAAAAAATGCGGCCATATTTAAAATATATAAAAAACGTACGAAAAATCCCGATACCACAATCTGGCGGGGCTTGAAAAATGATAATAACTGCGTGCATCCTTGCAAAAGACGAAGAGCGGAATATAGAAAAGTGTTTACAGAACATAGCACCGTATGTGGACGAGATAGTAGTGATTGATGGTTGTAGTAAGGACAGGACGGCAGAAATAGCTCGGAACTATACTAACAAGGTTTATCGGCGAGAATTTTCAGGTAGCTTTGCAGTAGAAAGGAATTACAGCATTGAGAAAGCCACAGGCGACTGGGTTTTTATAATGGACGCTGACGAGGTTTGCGAGAACGACTTATTGGTTAAATTAAGAGATTTGGTAAGTCAAAACAAATATGCTGCATGTTCATTTATGAAGAGGGAGGTGTTGCCAAACGGTGTTCTTCTGGGCTTTGAATGTGGTTATCCACAAATAAATGTTAAATTGGCGAGAAGAGATAAGATAAGATTTTATGGCGCCGTTCACGAAAGAGCCATTGTTTCTGGCAAAGTGAAGTTCGTCGCAAAAACGGTTTACCACCACCGAGATTATCTGGTTGACTACCCAAAAGAGAAGGCGGAGCGATTTGAAGAAATTGCGAGAACCGCAAAGGAGAGGGCGCAGGGGCTAAATTTATCCCGATGGTTTTTGCTGTGCAGAGGGATGAGACTTATAAATCAGTACTTTTTTAACATGCTCATAGGGTTGGAGTTGTATAAGAAGGGTGTGAGAGGGGTGTTATCGAGTTTTCAATATACCATGAGATTTGCCTTTCGTGGCTTTTCGGAATACAGGAGGCAGGGACAGTTATGAACATAACCATGGTCACCCCGACCTACCCCCCAACGCAGGGCGGTGTGCAAACACAGGTAAATTTGCTCGTTGAAGCACTAAACAGGAGGGGATACAAAATAGCTGTGATAACTGAAGGGGTGGGGGAGGCACCTGATGTTGAAAGAAAAGAGGGTATTGCGATATTTCGATTGCGACCACCACTCATCAAACTCGACCCGTGGAGGAGTTATTCTTTTATTCGGCGAAATATCAATGTGATAAAAGCAATTGTGAAAAAAGAAAAAACGGATGTGATACATGTTCAACATGCCAATCGTTCGTTTGGATACACATGTTTGTTGAAGAAATATTTTACCATCCCGATTGTATCCACAATTCATGTATCGTGGCTGGGCGACCCGTTATACCGAGAATGGAGGATGGACATTAAAGAGCCCGTTAGAAGGGCACTAAAACTTTTACCCGGATTGTGGTTTGACAGACAGTCTATTATGTCGGCGGATTTTGTAATTACGATTTCAAAGCACTTTGAAAAGGTATGTAAAGGGATTAGGGAAGATGAGCGTGTCGCAACCATTCCAAATGCAATTGACCTGAAGCAATTCAACCCTGATGCGAAAACAAGTTCAAATATCTTCAATTCTGGTGGCTATAGTATCTTATGTCCGGGAAGAATTTCGCCGGAAAAGGGACAAATACACTTGGTTAGAGCATTAAAGATAATCAATAATTCCAACAAATTTCACATATCCTTTATGGGCGCAAGCAACCCAAAAGAGAGAAAGAAATTAGAGAGGGAGGCATCCCGACTAAAACTGGGAGACTGCGTGCATTTCATTCCCCCTCAGCCCTATGACAAAGTTTCGAGATTTTATAACGATGCCGATTTGATTGTGCTACCCTCTACTTCAGAGGGGCTTCCTTTAGCGATTATAGAGAATATGGCTTTAGGTAATGTGGTAATAGCAAGCAATGTCGGTGGCATCCCCGAATTAATAGAACACAAAGAAACGGGTTTGTTAGTTCCACCTAAGAATCCTAAAGCTCTGGCAGAAATGATAATAAAAATTTTAGAGGATTGGAAGTTGAGAAATAAGATTGAGAAAAACGCTATCAAGCGAGTAATGGATTATGATATTGAAAAAACTACCAGCGAAGTTGAGAGAATTTACGAGGAGGTGATAAATGGGTAAAGTAGTATATATCACGGGTGATGTCCACTATATTGGCGACACACCTCTTCACATGGACGAATACAAATTGGCTGAGCAATATATAGACATTATTGAGGAATACAACGCTAAAGCAACATTATTCGTAACGGGGCGGTGCGTTGCAAAACACCATTCCTTTTGGAACTGGATGGCACAAAAAGAGTATGTTGAACTGGGGGCGCACACATACAAAGCGTTTAATCTCATAAATAAGGTATTTGATAAACTAAACGGCGAGCCGTATGGCAACTACTTCTATCAATATTTGGACATACTTAGAACAGTAAGGGCATTTAAAAAGATTAATTACAATCCGATAAGTTGGCGGACGCACAGTTATGCGAGCAACAACAATACTATGAAGATTCTGCCTGAGTTTGGCTTCAGAATAATTTCGGATAGGGTAGAACACTGTGGTAAAATAAAGTATAACCATAGACTTGTGGATGTGCCCATAAATGCTCTGAATGACGATGCAGTGGTTGTGAAGCGGTTAGGAAAAAAAGGGGTAAAAGTTTTCCGAGATACCGTTTTGGGAGATATATTGCGTGGTTTAGCCCCCATCACTACGCAACTCCATCCCCTGTTTATGCAGAAGTTTGATAATTTCAAAACGTTCCACACCCTTCTCGAAGCATTTGTTGAACATGGCTACACATTTAAGATGCTACAGGAGTTGGTGGAGAGATGAAGATTTGCATTCTTGGAGTTCGGTATATAGCGACTGCAGGCGGTATGTATGCTTACGAACGAAACATAAAGGAGCGATTAGAAGCAAGAGGGCACACCGTCCACATAATTGCACCCGAAGTGGGAAAAGAACACCGCAACGACAAAACAGTGCATAAGGCGTGGGTATTTGGTTTTTATCCTTTAGACGCATTCATAAGAAAAATCGTTTTTGCTTTTACTTCGTTCAGAGTTCTCTACCTTTTACACAAGCAGATAAAAGTTGATTTGGTGTATGCTATGGGGTCTTACGGGTTGAACGCATTATTTATTAGGAAGTTGCTAGGAATACCAGTGGTCAACCATGCACCGTTTCCTTCAATGTATCGGCTAAAATCCGAGCGAGGGTTGAAAAAGTGGGCGTACTTATTCCCATTGGGACTGTTGGAATATCCCGCATTGCGATTTGCAGATAAAATCATTATTCTTAGTGAAATTTTTAGGAACGTGATACAGGAATTATGCCCGATGGACACGAACAAGATTGTGACAATTCCGAATGGTGTTGATATTCCTGAGCAAAATCCCGATATTGATTGTGCCAACATACGCAACAGATATGGAATAGGAGTTAATACTGCCCTATATCTGTATGTGGGGTGGGTAACGAAGAAAAAAGGAGTCGTTGATTTGCTCAAAGCGTACCGAATGGTTAAAAACAGCGACAAGAAACTGATTGTAGTGGGGGCGATTGACAAAGAACTTGCAGGAGTTGAGGAAAAAGACAATTATGAAGATGCGCTGTTCACGGGCTATGTTTCCGAAAGAGAAAAGGAGGAATTTTTTAGATGCGCAGATATTTTTGTGTTCCCTTCGCATTCCGAGGGGCAACCATTTACGGTTTTGGAAGCTATGAGCTATGGCTTACCAGTCATCGCCACACGGAAGGACGGTATGGTTGATCAGGTGGACGATGGCAAAACGGGATTTTTGGTTTCCGCATCCAACCCAAGGGAATTGGCAGAGAAGATGGGGTTTATTGCAGGGTTAGATTATAAACAAATGGGCGTGTTGAGCAGGGAGAAAGCGAAAAGAGAATTTGGATGGACGGATGTGATTGATAAAGCGATTAGAGTTTTTGAGGAGGTGACGGGAACACTACATTATAGCATACAATCCAAAAAGGGGTTTGAAGTGAGTTTACTAAAAAAGCGAGGAGGATAAAAAAATGAAAGTGCTACTAATCATGCCGCCGTTTACGCAATCAAAGAAAGCTATGAAACGGTGCATTGTGCCGTTGGGGCTGGCTTATATTGCAGCGGTGTTGGAGAACAATGGTATTATTACGAAGATAGTTGACTGTATGGTGGAGGGGTATTATAACGAAGTGGCAGAAACAAATAACAGGATAACTTACGGATTGTTTGATCCCGAGATAAAAAAGAGGATAAAAGAGTTTGCACCTGATTTTGTTGGTGTTTCGTGTCTGATGTCCGCACAAGCTATAAACGCGCACCGAATGTGCAAGCTGGCAAAAGAGGTCAACACCAATATACAAACGGTGATGGGCGGGTGCCACCCCGCAGCACTACCCACAGAAACATTAAAGGATACAAATGTGAACCATGTTGTAGTGGGGGAGGGGGAACAGTCAATGCTGGATATTGTTTTAGGGAGAAAAAAGGGTGTGGTGAAATCATCCGAACCGTTAGATATTGATGCGTTGCCGATGCCCGCGAGACACCTTTTACAGATGGAAACATACACCAAGATAAACATGCCCACAAGCACTTTCTCACCACACCGAAGAGTGACACAGATTGAAACGTCACGGGGGTGCCCGTTCCAATGTGTCTTTTGTGCAGCAACTAATTTCTGGGGTAAATGGCGTGGTAGAAGTGCTGAGAAGGTCTTAGAAGAAGTAGAGATATTGAAAAACAAGTACAAAATAAAGGAACTAGACATCATTGATTCCAACCTCACCATTGACAGGAAAAGGCTGGTTAAGATATTAGAGGGGTTAAAAGAGATAGGGATTGCATGGGCGAACCCTGGAGGGATATGGGTTGGAGGGTTAGACACGGAACTTCTGGATTTGATGAAAGAATCTGGTTGTTACCAGTTATCGTTTGCAATAGAAAGCAGTAACCAAGAGATTTTATCCAATGTGATTAAAAAACCTTTGAAATTGGATAAGGTTGAGCCGTTAGTCAAGTATTGCCAGAAGATAGGTATTGATATTCATGCTTTCTTCGTGTCCGGATTTCCTGAAGAAACGGTAAAAAACATGAAAGATAATTACCGCTTTGCTAAGGCGATGAACTTTACTTCGGCATCATTTAATATCGTCAATCCGATACCAGGTAGCGAACTCTATGAAAAATATCCCGTTGATTATTCACAAATAGAACTCAGGAACGCATCTATACCCCATCCAGAAATAAGTAGCGCGGAGTTAGAAAAGCTCATTGCAGGATTCAACAAACGGTTTAATTCCTCTCTGATATATAGAAATCCGAGAATGTTTTTTAAGAAGTATATCCTGAATATGGTAAGAAAACGGTCGTTCCGTTTCGCTTCGCGGATGTTTGGCAGGCAGTAAATCAAGAAGAAACCGAAACAAAATGGAAAAAATAAAAACCGCAATTATTCTGGCAGCAGGATTGGGTACAAGGCTGAACCCCACAACCAATGCCATCCCAAAATGCTTAGTAGAAATAAAAGGGGTGAGTATCTTAGAAAACGCGCTGGCGAATTTAGAGAGAAACGGGTTTACAGAAACGGTTGTGGTTGTCGGATATTTAAAGAACGAGATTCAAAAAAAGCTTGGCTACCGGTTCGGGAAAATGAAAATCACATACATTGAAAACCGGGTTTACGATAAGACCAACAATATGTACTCAATGTGGTTGGCAAGAAAGTATTTAGAAAAGGGGGCGATCTGGATGGACGGGGACATATTTTTTGAGGAGAAAGTATTAAAACGAATTTTGGGCTTTAACGAAGCTTTGTCTTGCTGGGCGGTTGATAATTTCACAGAAGAAATGGACGGAGCCATGCTTACAGCAGACAGAAACGGAATGGTTACAAACATTGAAATAGTGCAACTAAAATCAAAACGATACCGGAACGTCTTCTTCAAATCCGCGGGCATATTGAAAATGAACGCTGAGTTGGGATTGCTCTTTTCCGAGTGGCTAAACAACGATGTAGCACGAGGCAATATAAATATCTACTGCGATATTGTTTTAGCAAACCACATTGGTGAAGCAAAAATTTATATATGCAATATAGAGGGGCTGAAATGGTACGAAATAGACACACACAATGATTTAGAACGAGCACGGAGGGTATTTAAAAATGGAAAACGATAAAACAAAAGAGTTCATCAGAGGGCATGGTGGGATAGTTTCAAATCTCCTGTATATACCACTTGCTTCTTTTTTGGTTTTGCACATATTTGTGAAAACTAAAATAACGCCGAATCAGATAACAGTTCTATCAATTATATCAGGGATGTCGGCAATATCCGCGTTTCTGTTTGGGGGGGTTGAAGGTTTTTTGATGGGCGCTATTATGCTCCAGCTTTCTTACATTCTTGACTGTACGGACGGCCAGGTGGCGAGAATGAAGAACATGCAATCAGATTTTGGTGCAGCTCTTGATTTTATTTCTGATTTGGCAGTTGAAATGCCTATCTATTTCGCAATAACACTTGCACTGTACAAAGAGTTTTCTGTCGTGTGGGTTTGGGTTGTGGGATTCGCGGTGATATACGGCATTTTTATGTCGCATTATCTGTTGCGGTATTTAGACGGTTATGAACACACTTCACCAAGAGAGATTCTGAAAAAGAAGTTCGGAGTGCATGGCAACACCTCATATTTTGGTGGTGGTACAAACGTTTTCTTAATATTTCTCGGTGCCGTCTTCTATTCAGTTACTTCGTGTAGTGTTTTAAATTCGATGTGCTTAACGCTTGTATTTTTGGCTACTGTCTACAATTTTCACTGGGTTAGCCAGTTTTTGATTTCGTTGGATGCGCTTAGGAAGGGGTAGTAAGAGTAATGTATATATGGATGCCGAGCGTGGGGATTAACTTCTTCGTGGATGCTCTTCGCGCCGGATTTATCGACTTTGCAAGTCTTCATAGTACCCCTAATAATTACCAGTTCCTATCATCTGGCGCATAAGGTATAGAATTCTCCCCTGCCTGCCGTTTTGAAGTGAACGCCATATACAAAAGGGAAATAACCAATAGCAACGTGTAAATTGCCTGTATTAGCCCCAACGCGCCTAAAAGGGTAGCCAACCAACCCATCTGTAACTTATCCCCGAATTGGTTGCCGATAATGGCATACGCTAAAATAAAGAACAAAAGCGATGAGAATGCTGCCCCGAAAATCTTTAAAGTGCCATTTGGCGCGAGATACCCCGCGGCTAAAAACACGAAGGCGAGGAGCAGCAGTATCAAGAATAACCATGTTTGCCCTAACATCTCTTCCGCCTCCGTTTGCGCATACATCGCCTGTAATTTAAGCCACTCAATTTCATGTGCTGTATATTCTATATATATAGTCCATGTTAAAGTTTGTGTTTGCCCGTTAGGGTTAGCGCCATAAACTTCAATTGTTTTATCTATACCGCCCACATCCCAGGTAGCGGTATAGTTATCAGAAGCCCCGCTTTGCATTAAATCACCATCTTTATACCAATACCAGGTCATATCACTCTGGTTTGATGTCACATTAAAGAACACCGTTCGATTGTCTTCGGCGGCTATTGTGAAATGTGTTAAATTGTTTGAAGTATAGTTATTCCACCAATCTACAATATCCGGGTGGTATAAATCGTTTACCGTGATGTTCGCTACATAGTAATCTTCACCGTCGTAACCATCACTTATTGTAAAGTTCCAGAAATACGTGCCTTGCGAAGTCATATTGGTTTGCCATTCAAAAGCGCCCGTTGTTGAATTTAGAGAGCCTTCAGTAGCATTAGTTGAGAAAGTGCATGTATCACCATCTAAATCTGTGTAATCAAAATCAAGATATACGAGTTCGCCTTCATCACCTTGCCAATCTGAAGTGTTGGTTATAACGGGTGCATTATTCGGCACAGTCACATTATCCGAAGCGGCGGTTTCCGATAACTTCCCTTCCGTTGAGTTGTAAGCCCACACATCCACCGCCACATGACCGTGTGCCTGCGTTGTGTGGTTGAAGTGCAAATCAGTGGTGCCGTTCTGCCAGCCGCTGGCGGTGTTGTTGCTCCACGAGATGTTGTATGAATCGGTATCAAGCGGGTAACCACTGCCTTCTGTAAAAGTAAAATTAACGCCGAAGTTGTAGGTTGTGTTGCCTGTTATTACGGGTGTGGATGGATATTGCTCCGCACTCCCCCAACTAACCCATGTGCTTTGATTCACCACCATTTCGTAGCTCTGGTTAATCCAATCGGCAGAACAAGCGGTCGAACTTATGCGGACTTCATCGATGGTGCCGTTGAAAAAATTCGCTCTAGTATTTGTATCTCCATTAATTGTGACATTATTGGCGACATCACCGTATAAACTTAAACTTGCAGTTCCAGCCGCAACCCCATTGTGATAAAAGATAATATTATTAGATTCGTCTTTTGTGACTGTTATGAAAACCCATTCGTTATATTCTGAAAATACAGCATTACTATTTACAAATCCACCTGATCGGCCGTTTCTTAAACGAATTAGGTCGAAATCCCCTCTCCATTCAAACATATATCCATCTTTAGAACCATATGCTCCCTTAGCTACTATATATCCTATTGTTGTATCAGAAATTGGTTTTACCCACGCCTCAATCGTAATCGCATCAGTGCAGTTAAGCGAGGGGTCGTTGCCACATGAAATATATTCATCAACACCTGAAAAAATATCCGCACCGTCTATTTGTCCAGTTGCATCTGTAGTTGAATTGGCCGTGCCGTCAAATCCTTGTGGTGTGCCGTCATTGTTGTTTGAGGTGGAGTCCAGATGCTCCGCCACACCGTTAGTGGGTGCTTCTTGAAGATGCTGCACCATAGCATAGTGCTCATCCCACACACCTTCGGGGTTCTCCTGCGAAGTCGCAGCATCATTGCCATAATACATCCAACCTGTGTAAGTGCCACTTCCGGGCAGTGAGGAGATGTTCACCCAATAATCTGCATAGCTGGCGGTGTAATTCTCCAACTCATAAGGAATTATATTGCTGTTTGAATCTGTGAACACCACATCATCCCAATCCACCTGCATTTCGGCTTCGTCACTTACATTGATGTAGGCAGGGTAGTTGGTGAGGGTGGTGGCATTTACATTTGTTACCGTCCACTGCTTCCTGTGCGACCAACTACCGTTCCACCAACTTAATTGTGGTTCTTCCACCCCCCTAAACATCGGGATGGTTTGAATAGAGAAAGCTCCGAGTTCCGCTTTTTTATGAAAGGTGAGTTTGATTATGTATGATTTATCTTTATGGATGGTTTTGCCAACAGGCGAAAAACTTATCCATTTATATCGTGTTTCTTCATGTTCTCCTATTTTCTCATAATGGTTTGTCCAAAAAACTTCTACTTCCAAAGGGGCTTTTCGTAAAACATTATAATCATCAAAACACACAATCCCTGATTGCGTACTCCCGTTTACCAATCGTCTTGTAATGTTCCACTTCTCTTTTGAATTATACGGCCCAACAGTGCAGGTATCGTTTAATTCGTCAAAGGAATCCGTTATGTTCTCGTAGCTTATGATGTTTGGTATTATTTTCGAGTTTATCGCCTCGCCATAATCAGGAATGGTGACATTGTATGCCTTCTTAATTTCCCACTCAACTTTCGTTACATTTTGCCTACCAAAGTGTTTTATCCATCTCGTTTTAAAATCTTTTGATGGGTCTAATGTATAATTCACATAACTCGTTACATTGAATATCTCTTCACAAGTGCATAAACCCGGCTTGTGCGACAGTTGTTGAACGGTAAGAAGCGTGTTGTTGTTGCCACTGTTGAAAATAGTTAGTGTGTTGGTTTCTGGGTCAAACTGCTTCTGCAACGAGAGAGTACTAACAGGAATTATGTTTACCGCTAACGAAAAAAATATAATGCTCACTAACAATATTGACAATGCGGATTTATTATTATTCATTCATAAACCTCCGTAGTTTATTTAAAAAGGTGCCTTCCTCTTTACATTTACACTTCCACCCCGCAAAGCACTCAGCAAAGACCACAAAAAAGACCAACATAATTCCAAAAACCCCGGTGGCGGTGCACACAACCCCAAGACGCTCTTCTAAGAGGGGGTTATGGCACATCATCAAGAAGGTTACACCACAGATCATTAGGAGGGTTATCGCTACTATCCTAATTGCTATTTGGATGGGGGTAAGGGATGTCATTCGGCAATCACCACCTCCTTCCCCGTCACCTCTTCAACGACCTCTCTAACCATCTTTTCAAAATACAAATCAAACGCCAATGCCGCTTGCCTCTCTTCGTATTCCCCGCTATGGAAGAAACCATCAATGTAGATATTGCCATTGAACGATATAAAATGATGGAATTCACCATCAGGGGGAACCATTGAGAGGGGGTCTTCATGCATTTCTTTAGTCGCCACTTGCTCTTCATCTAATATTTGCATTTTTGAATGTTATATTGCCCGCCATTCACATGTAAGTTGGGAAGGGCGGGGAAGATATTAATTTTATTATAGGATTATGTGTATATAAAGGTTTCGTTTTTTAAGCGCGCCTTTTTAAAAAAACGAGTTGCTTTTCTATCAGAAGTTGAGAGAGGCAGGCAATAATGCGAAAAGTTGTAGTAAAGGAGATGGATAGAAAAAGGGAAGCGGTTGGAAGTCGGTAGGCACAGATGTTGTTGATTTTTAAATATTAGTAAAAATGATGTGTGTGCCTTAGTTTACTGATTTATTGTGTTCTACAATTTATTATAGCTAAACAAGACTTTTCATGCTTTTATAAGACTTTACTTAATAGTTTAAGGTAATTCTTAAATATGTATAGAGTTTAGATATTAAAGAACTCTTCTCTATTCTTCTTTGTGTGTGTTTAGTTATTGAATTCTTAAATACATTTATATATTACTATATGAAATATTAAATAAAGAGAAAAGGGGGAAATAAAAAATGAGAAATGGGCTTGAAGTATATAGGAGGAATGAAGTAGTTAAAACAGCCGGAGCAGAGCTTCCTGAATTTGTTACGGAAGAGGAAGTTAAGAGAATGATATACGAGGCGGGGAAAGAAAATAGTGAGAGGGATAAGCTTCTTTTGGAAACAATGTGGGCAACGGGAATGCGTGTTTCGGAGATTACAACAATAAGACCAATAGATGTACAGGAAGTAGGTATAAGTGTTTTCGGAAAAAGGATGCCAAGAACTGAGAACGAAATGAAAGAGGGTGCTATCCCGCATGAGAAACGTATGAGGATAATTCCTATTCCAGCACCTTTAAGACAGAAATTAATAAGTTATATTTTTAGACAAAGAATTGGAGATGAGAAAAAGATATTTCCAATTACAACTACGAGAGTGTATCAGCTTGTGGCTCTTTATGCGAATAAAGCAAACATACAAAGAAAAATACACCCTCACATGTTTAGACATGGGTTTGCAGTGTATTTTTTGAGAAGAACACACAGTATAAATGCTTTGCAGCAGATATTGGGGCATACAAATCTTCAGTCAACAACTGTTTATACAAAACTTGACCCGATAGAATTACAGCAATATGTAGATATGGCTTTTGGAGATAGATAAAATGAATATAAATATTTTGTGCAATTCTCGCATTTACAATGGTTTGAGAAGGCATTGTACGTTATATCATATCCTTACTTTGCATGATACTCGATTTTGTAATGGATATAAAAGAAAGGAGTATAAATGACAACAGCAAAAGAAACCTGGAAGAGCCTTGAAAGAAGGCTCTGCAAGGCTCTGGGTGGTCATAGAACCCCCCTTTCGGGCTCAAACTCTCAGCACAACACTTCTGCTGACTGCATTGAAACGGATTATCCAGAATACTACTTTGAAATTCGCCTTCGCCAGAATTTTCTTCACCACACCATGTTCAGAAATGATGTGGAAGCACCTGCTAAAAAAGAAGGTAAAATTCCTGTTCTCATTACGCATAAGAAGAATGCTAAAACCGGGGCTTTGGTTATTTTGAGAATGGAAGATTTTTTGGAGCTGCTTAAAAAATGAACCATAAGATTATTTGCGGGAAATCCGAGATAGAACTGAAGCAGTTCGATGATAATACTTTTGATAGTGGCGTTACAGACCCGCCTTATAACTTAACTTCTATAACTCGCCCACGACTAGACCAAACTAAAAATGGGAGTTACGGTAAAGAAGTCCCTTTTAGTAGAGTTCAATCACGAATGGGTGGTTTTATGGGCAAAGATTGGGATGGCACTGGTATTTCGTTTAAGGTGGAGTTGTGGGAAGAGGTTTACAGAGTGATGAAACCCGGAGCTCACATTCTGGTTTTTGGTGGTACTCGCACCTATCACAGGATGGCCTGTGCGGTGGAGGATGCGGGATTTGAAGTAAGGGATATGATAGAGTGGATTTATGGTTGTTTATCAGAAGATACGGAAATATTGGTAGATGGTAAGTGGGAACATTACAATAAAAATATTTATAAGCATCACGCACTATGTTATGATATAGAGAAAGATGAACTATACGAAGGGGAAATACAACGGGTCTTTGAATACGAATACGATGATACCGCCTACCGAATTAAATCGAATTTTACAGACCAAATTGTCTCCCGAAACCATCGTTGCATTGTTGAACGAGGCGGAAGAAAAGTATTCGCCAAAGCCGAAACACTGGAACGCCAAGAGAGTGTACCCTTTTTGGAAAGTATGCCGCGTATGCCAGAAACCTTTTCCGTGTTACACGAAAGAACAAGCATTGAGAAACAAAACATGTTCACCTCATTGTGCCAAAAAGCTAATAGGGAAAAAGAACAGCGGAAAGAAACCAATAGAAAAGCGAAAAGGAACAATAATGCTGATATGTCCTGTATGCAACACAGCGTTCCCACGATTCAGAAAACATGCTGGAAGGAACAAATTAAATTTCTGTTCCAAAAAATGTCGGAACTATTACTATTCACAGGACAAAGAAAGGATAGCCCTTTTAAGGGAGGTTGCACACAAAGGGAGAGCAGGGTGGACAGCGGAAAGCAAAAAATCTTATCAGAAGAATATGAGCGGGGCAAACAATCCCGCATGGAAAGGTGGGGTGACTTATTTCAAAACGCATGGAAATTATGTTGGTGTAAAATATGTGAGGTGCCCACAAGAGTTCTTACCTATGGCTCGCAAGGATGGTTATGTAATGGAGCATCGCCTATTAGTTGCTCAACAATTGGGGAGATGTTTGAAGAGGACAGAGGTAGTTCATCACAAAGACCACGACCCAACAAACAACTCGTTAAGCAATCTACAACTATTCGAGAGCAATCAAATACACAAACTTTACGAGAACGGAGCGGATGTAGAACCACTCTGGCAACTATAATTCCTTTTCATTATACGGGGTTAATGTGGTGTGTAGAAGTTCCAACAGGTGCTTTCGTTGCTCGCAGAAACGGTAAGATATTCATAACGGGCAATTCGGGTTTTCCCAAGTCATTGGACATTTCTAAAAGCTTAGACAAGATGAATGGCAAAAAGCGAGAAGTTGTTGGTGTGTCTTATATTCGTAATGGTAAGGACGGAACCAATAATGAAACATTTAAACAAGCAAAAAGGGAAACTACCTTCATAACAGCCCCCTCCTCCGAAGAAGCAATCCAATGGAACGGCTGGGGCACCGGACTCAAACCGGCGCATGAACCTATCCTTTTGGCACGCAAACCGATAAGCGAGCGTAACATAGCGAGCAATGTGCTTAAATGGGGTGTCGGGGGGATTAATGTTGATGGGTGCAGGATCGATTATTTAAAGAAAGAGCAAAATCTTCGATATAATACTGATATTTGGGAAGAGCAAAACGTAAAATTATGGAACTCTAAATTAGGAAAAAGACCACTACCTAATCCACAGGGTCGCTTCCCCGCGAACCTTATCTTAGAATGCTGTTGCGAAGATGATGAACTTGTGGAAGGTGGCATTGGGAAAACATATTCAGGGTATGAAAATAAATTTGAAAAAGCATCTTTTAATTTTGGAGAGGGTGCAGAGGATAGAGTTAGGGTTATTAAAGATAAAGTAGCAATCCACACTAACCCAAACTGCGTATGTCGGATATTAGATGAGCAGAGCGGGGTAAGTAATAGTTCTCCGTATAAGAACAGAGATAATGAAAAGAATGAGAATTTTATGTTTAGAATGCAGAGAAAGGGTATATCTTCCTATCCAAATGATACAGGGGGCGCTTCCAGATTTTATTATCAAGCAAAGGCATCACAAGACGAGCGGTGGTTCTACTGCACAATTTGTAAGCAAGCATATCCCATGAAAGAAAGAGACAAGCATATACATAACGCACCCGAAAAGC
>Ga0190294_1000003_pt1 | contig 15480 bp, 17 predicted proteins | sample 48693012_MG_FD_163428 | JGI IMG/M metagenome (GOLD analysis project Ga0190294, IMG submission 163428) | Hydrothermal vent microbial mat bacterial communities from Southern Trench, Guaymas Basin, Mexico - 4869-30-1-2_MG | ecosystem: Environmental > Aquatic > Marine > Hydrothermal vents >...
GACATGCGGCTGGACCGCGAGGGAGAACTAAACGTCATTGAAGTGAACCCCAACCCTGATATTTCTCCCGGAACCGGCGCGGCACGCCAGGCCGAAGCCGCCAGGATGACCTATACTCAATTCATTGAAAAAATTGTACAACTGGCTCTTGATGGCAAAGAGGATGAAAATCGCTATCCGGTCTATGTTCCACGAAGACAGACCTCGCGTAGTAGAAATACTGGGCGACACACCAGAATTCAAACCTTTCGAAGTAGTGGTAGCTGAAGAACTAATTGACAGCTATCTTCAGGACTCATCGGGTTCAGGCTATCACATCCTCGTCGCTGAAGCTGACTCCACTATAGCAGGCTACATCTGTTACGGGCCTACCCCGCTGACTGAAGGGACCTGGGATATTTATTGGGTGGCCGTGGCTCAGCAGAGACAAGAGCGAGGGATAGGCAGCGCCCTCATGCAGTCCGCCGAAAAAGAAATCGTGAAAGCTAAGGGAAGGCTAGCCATCGTTGAGACATCATCCACACCAGGATATGAGAAAACGAGGAATTTTCATCTCAGTCAGGGCTACGAAGTAGTAGCCCGCGTCCCAGATTTCTATGCCCCCGGTGATGATAAGCTGATCCTGCAAAAGCGGCTGAGATGAAACCGAAGGGCTAGGAAAGCATGATTCCTCCCCCAACGGTATCCCTATAGAAAGACCTTCTGCTTCAGGGCAAGTGGTTTATCTTCGAGGGCGGTTTTTTGTGCAGCTCAAACTTGATTCCTGCTGCCTTAAACAGCTCGACAAAGGAGTCATCGTTATAGCTGCCAAAGGTTACGAAGCGCTTTATCTTGGCATTGACCAGCATCTTGGCGCAGAGTACGCACGGGGAGTGCGTGCAATAAAGGGTGGAGCCTTCAAGGCTGACGCCATGGAGCGACGCCTGTATGATTACATTCTGCTCGGCATGGATGCCCCGGCATATTTCCTGCCTGCTTCCAGATGGTATACCCAGTTCATCCCTGAGACAGCCAAGCTCCAGACAATCTTTAAGCCCCGAAGGAGCACCATTGTATCCGGTGGCTAGTATGTGCTTGTCCTTTACCGCCACAGCGCCCACATGGTGACGCCGACAAGTGGAACGCTCCGCCACCACAGCAGCTATCTTGAGGAAGTATTCATCGGCGCTTGGCCGACTTACTTTTTCCATTTCAAAGCGGATAAGACCCGTCCAATCTCCTTTTCCAGCTCCTCCAGGGAAGCATCATTAATTATGGTAAAGTCAGCCATGGCAATCGGCCCACCCTTGTTGATATTCTCTATTTCGGACTTATCCCGACTGGCTGCCTCGTCAGGCGTCAAGGGCCGTTCCGCTCTATGAGCGAGTCTGGCATATCTGGTAGCAGGCGACGCCCAGACCGCAAGCACACCCAAGTTACTTCCATAACGCTTCTTCAATAGAATATACTCTTCCCATGAATAGAGCCCGTCTACTACAACGTTCGATGATTTCAGTGAACTATCAATTCTGGGCAGGCTCAGTTTGGCATAAGCAGCCATCCCGTGTTTTCTTCTCAGTTCCTCTCTGATACAGCGCTCATTTTCTTCATTCCGCTCCAATCCCCTATTCCTGAGTTCCTCGTCCGTAATATCTCCGAACCGCACTTTGTTGAAGCCATGTTCCAAAAGCACCCTGGCTACTTCTGACTTGCCGGCGCCTGTCATGCCCACAATTGCTATCACTGTCACGGTCTATACAAATTCAACTAACGGACTGCAGCGGCTATATTAACAGGATTTGGTCAACTATCATAGGGAATATCTGGTACTTCGGCAAGAAATTGCTTACCCTCTTCCTTCGCCGAATTTACGACAGGTCCTCAATCCTCTACCACGGATGGCTAGAAGACCTCCCTTGGAATGCATGGGAAAACCCTGTGGCTATTGCGGGAAACATCGCACTGTCTTGTCGGGCAGTTCAGCACGGATTATACTAAGTGTCAACAACTTGAGGCACATCAGCCTGATCTGTTGGTGACTAAATGTCTGGCATCCTTTGCCGGGAAGATATTCTTCAGATGCTGGAGGCGAATCCTCCTCTGGTGGAGAATTTATGTAGTGTCCAGCAGCAGGTTCAACCCAACGGCGTAGACTTGACGGTCAAGGAAGTAGCCTTGTTTTCTTCGCCGGGCAGCCTCGAGTCCGGCAACAAAACTAGAGTCCTCTCCACCACTTCCCCTCTCGTGTTCGATGGCCTGGGCCGTATAGACCTGATGCCCGGCTCTTATCTGGTTACATACAACGAAGTACTCAATCTCCCTAAGAGCATAACGGCTCTGGCCATGCCTCGCTCAAGTCTTCTGCGCTGTGGGGTAAGTATCCACAGCGCCGTCTGGGATGCAGGCTATTCCGGCAGATCTCAGTCTCTCATGGTAATCTACAATGCCCAGGGATTCCGGTTGTACAGGAACGCACGCATTGTCCAGATAGTCTTCCTTTCCTTGAGCCACGAGGTAGCCCGAGGCTATCAGGGTATGTTTCAAGGCGAGAATACCTGATCAGGGTCCTGTATTGCGGCTAACTATGCCTAGGCACCTGTCCCAACGTCCGGATATCGGCACTCAGGGATCTACGTACCTTCTCGGCGACCTTGCGGAAATGGAATCCCTGAACAGCAAGTGTCATGGATAACGGGAAAGCCTTTGGTTTTTTCAGCAAAGTCCAGACAACCAGCTTCCAGTAATGTGTTCGGCCTTTTTCCTTTATCCCCAGAACCCAAGTGGATCTCATCAAGGCTATCAACTGGACAAAAGAAACCTTGAACTTCCTTCTCTGGTCAGGTTTATACTCCCTTAGAAATATCTTAATACGGTCATAGTATTGCCTGGGCGCGTAGATTGTCGCGATAACATTCTCATAGCCTCTGATAAGCGTTTCTCGACCCATTTTGGGGATGAAGTTCGTTGACCCATCCGTGTTATCACCAGTGCCTTTTGGCAGCAGGCGGTTTTCCGCCTTCATGCGTTTGTATAGTCTTGTCTCTGGAGGAGCCATCAGCACACCAACCATGGCGGTGACTATCCCGCTTTTCTGAATGAACTCAATCTGGCTCTTGAAGATAGAAATAGGGTCACTATCGAATCCAACAATAAATCCGCCCTGCACCTGCATACCATGGTTCTGTATCGTCTTAACCGCGGCCAACAAATCACGACCTTTGTTCGGCAGTTTATTGCATTCCACTAGACTTTCCTCGTTCGGGCTTTCGATGCCCACAAATACCGTGTCAAAACCCGCCTGGGTCATAAGACGCATCAGCTCTTCGTCATCGGCAAGATTTACAGATGCTTCCGTAAAGAATGAGAAGGGATGCTTCTTTTCCTCCATCCATTCAATTATTGCCGGCAGGATTTCTCCCTTCAATTTCCGTTTGTTGCCGATGAAATTGTCATCGACGAAGAATACGCCCGCTCGCCACCCTATATCGTATAATGCCTCCAGTTCGGCTATTATCTGGCCTTTATCTTTGGTTCGCGGTATGTGGCCGTTCATTACAACAATATCGCAGAATTCACAGTTGAAGGGGCAGCCTCGAGAATATTGGATGGTCATTGATTGGTACTTATTCTTCTTTATGAGTGACCACAAAGGCACTGGAGTTGTCTTGATATCGGGAAATCCTTCAGACGTGTAGATATGTTTGGCACAGCCCTTCTGCAAGTCTTCTAGAAACAGCGACAATTTGTTTTCAGCTTCGCCAAATATAAGATGGTCTACATCATCAAACCCGAAATCCTCATACCCGGGGCTGAAAAACGGGCCACCAGCAACAATCTTAGCCCCCAGCTTCTTGCACCTATCGATGACCTCCCTCGCCGAATTTTGCTGTACCACCATAGCGCTGAGGAAAACATAATCAGCCCACTTAATGTCTTTATCCGTCAGAGCCGTGGCATTCATATCCACGAGTTTTTTCTCCCAGTCCTCGGGAAGCATGGCAGCCACAGTCAATAAGCCCAGAGGGGGGAAGGCAGCCTTTTTAAAGATGAATTTCAAGGCATGTTTGAAACTCCAGAACGTATCCGTATATTGGGGATAAACTAACAGTATTTTCAACTTACTCTCCTTGTTACGCTTTTCGAATAATAATCTTGTTATTATACCACAAAACAAACTATTTTTACAGTAGCATAGTCAAACCGGGCGCGACAAACAAAAGAAGCAGGACCACCACACAGGTCATCCTGCCTCCTACTTTCTTGGTGGCGGGGGTTGGATTTGAACCAACGACCTCCGGGTTATGAGCCCGACGAGCTACCACTGCTCTACCCCGCGTCGAAATAGTGCTCTGTACGGTTTTGTGCTCAGCCTGGCATGAGTCAAGGCCTCAGCCATTAGTACGGCTTAGCTAAACGGATTGCTCCGCTTACACACGCCGCCTATCAAGCAAGTAGTCTACTTGCGGCTTTACTCCTTCCGAAGAAGGATGGGAGATCTCATCTTGGGGTGGGCTTCGCGCTTAGATGCTTTCAGCACTTATCCCAACCAGACATAGCTACCCAGCAATGCCCCGGGCGGAACAACTGGCACACCAGCGGTCTGTCCCTCCTAATCCTCTCGTACTAAGGAGGGCTCCCCTCAAATCTCCGGCGCCCACGACGGATAGAGACCGACCTGTCTCACGACGGTCTGAACCCAGCTCGCGTGCCGCTTTAATGGGCGAACAGCCCAACCCTTGGGACCTTCTCCAGCCCCAGGATGCGGCGAGCCGACATCGAGGTGCCAAACCTTGCCGTCGATATGAACTCTTGGGCAAGATAAGCCTGTTTTCCCTAGCGTAGCTTTTGTCCGATAAGCCACGGCCTTTCCATACAGAGCCGTAGGATCACTTTGCCCGACTTTCGTCCCTGCTCGACTTGTAGGTCTCGCAGTCAAGCTCCCTTATGCCAATGCACTCTACACACGGTTTCCATTCGTGCTGAGGGAACCTTTGGACGCCTCCGTTACCTTTTAGGAGGCAACCGCCCCAGTCAAACTACCCACCAGACAATGTCCCCGCCCAAAGGCGGGTTAGAACCAAAACTAAGCAAGAGTGGTATTTCACCGTTGGCTCTGCTGGAGCTGACGCCCCAGCTTCTCAGCCTCCCACCTATCCTACACATGCTCAGCCTAAGCCCAATGCCAAGCTATAGTAAAGCTGCCAGGGTCTTTTTGTCCTGTCGCGGGTAGAGGGCATCTTCACCCCCCTTTCAATTTCGCCGAGTCCCTCGTTGAGACAGCGCCCAAGTCGTTACACCATTCGTGCGGGTCGGAACTTACCCGACAAGGGATTTCGCTACCATAGGACCGTTATAGTTACGGCCGCCGTTCACTAGGGCTTTGGTTCAAAGCTTTGAGCTAATGCTCTAACCTCTCCCCTTAACCTTCTAGCACCGGGCAGGTATCAGCCCCTATATCTCAGCTTTTTCGCTTTAGCAGGGACCTGTGTTTTTGTTAAACAGTCGCTTGGGCCAATTTTGTGCCCCCACCTGTAACGGTGGGCCCCCTTCTCCCGAAGTTACGGGGTTAGATTGCCGAGTTCCTTAACGAGGGTTTTCTCGAACACCTTGGGACTCTTATCCCAACCTACCAGTGTCGGTTTGCGGTACAGGTACTTAGCTTTTTAGCAACGAGGCTTTTCTTGCCAGTATAGGGTCAGTTGAATCATCTCGGGTTGCCCCTCAATTTCTCCCTCCTCTCAGCTTAATACCAGAGTGGATTTACCTGCCCTGATGCGCCTTGAGTTGGGAACACACCATGTCCATTGGGTATGCTCAACCTACCTTCCTGGGTCCCCCCTTTGCCTTAAAGCAAAAGCTAAGTAGCATGGGAATATTAACCCATTGTCCATCGCCTGCCCCATTAGGGTTTGGCTTAGGCCTGGCTAACCCTACGCCGATTGACGTTGCATAGGAAACCTTAGGTTTTCGGTGGGCATGGTTTTCACATGCCTTTACGCTACTCATACCGACATTCTCACTTGTCACTACTCCACCTTGGCTTACGCCAAAGCTTCTCAGCCATGACAACGCTCCCCTACCGCTCCCTGATAAAATCAGGAAGCCCATAGCTTCGGTAGCAAGCTTGAGCCCCGTTATATTGTCGGCGCAGCATCACTCGACCAGTGAGCTGTTACGCACTCTTTAAAGGGTGGCTGCTTCTGAGCCAACCTCCTGGCTGTTTTTGCAACGCTACTTCCTTTCCCACTTAGCTTGCTTTAGGGACCTTAGCTGATGGTCTGGGCTGTTTCCCTCTCGACTATGGGGCTTATCCTCCGTAGTCTCACTCCCAGGATTACATTTATGGCATTTGCAGTTTGGTTAAGTTCGGTAACCTCACGGTCCCTGGCTTATCCAGAGCTCTACCTCCACAAATTACTTCCTGAGGCTGCACCTAAATGCATTTCGGGGAGAACCAGCTATTTCCGAGTTCGTTTGGCATTTCACCTGCACTACCCACAGCTCATCTTAGAGTTTTGCCTCACTCACAAGTTCGAGCCTCCACTCAATCTTACTTGAGCTTCACTCTGTCCATGGGTAGATCACTCGGTTTCGGGTCTGATCCATGCGACCTGCTTGGCGAACCAAGCTACGCCCTATTCGGACTCGCTTTCGCTTTGGCTCCGCAACGCAAGTTGCTTAACCTAGCCACATAGATCAACTCGTCGGTTCATTCTTCAATAGGCACGCCATCAGTCTGCCGAAGCAAACCTCTGACTGCTTGTAAGCATAGGGTTTCAGGTTCTATTTCACTCCCCTCTCGGGGTACTTTTCACCTTTCCCTCACGGTACTGGTTCACTATCGGTCATCAGCAGTATTTAGCCTTGGAGGGTGGTCCCCCCGGCTTCCCACGGGATTCCTCGTGTCCCGTGGTACTCAAGAACACAGGCAAAGATTCCATTCTTTCGCCTACGAGACTGTTACCCTCTATGGTTGCCCTTTCCAGAAACATTGGGCTAGAATGGAATTTGGTAACTTTGTGATGGACCTTGGAATCCATCCTCCTGTGTCTTACAACCCCAAAATAGCTTAGGCTCCAAGACCACTGAGCTATTCTGGTTTGGGCTGTTCCCCGTTCGTTCGCCACTACTGAGGGAATCTCGTTGATTTCTGTTCCTCGGGTTACTTAGATGTTTCAGTTCGCCCGGTTGCCCCTCGCTGAACGCGAGTGCTCAGGGTTCACCTGAGCGGGTTACCCCATTCGGGAATCCCCAGCTAAGCTTGCTAGACAGCTCCCTGAGGCTTTTCGCAGTCTTGCCACGCCCTTCTTCGGCTGCTGATGCCAAGGCATCCACCCTATGCTCTTTCTCCCTTGACCTGCGCCAGGATGAACGCAAAACCTATTCAGTTTTTAAGGTACAAGACACAACATTATATCGCACCAGCCTTCTGGTGTCAAATAAATAAACTATTCTTTTTTTGACAGTTGTGTATTACTATAATACCACTTCCGTGAAATCAAAGCAAATTTTTGGTCTTAACCGCAATGTATTCTTCTTAGGACTGGTCAGTTTCCTCACCGATGTCAGCAGTGAGATGATTTTCACCCTCCTCCCATTGTTTCTGCTGAATGTATTGGGGGCGGCGACAACCGTCATCGGTTTGATTGAAGGAGTGGCTGATGCCACTGCCTCTCTGTTTAGAATCCTCAGTGGATGGCTCAGCGATAGATTAGGGAAAAGAAAAGGGCTAACTTTTTTTGGCTACGGATTATCCACTGCCGTCAAGCCGCTCATGTATATTGCTTCGACCTGGGGGATGGTGCTTGGAGTGCGGTTTACAGACCGGCTGGGCAAGGGTGTCCGAACCGCTCCCCGGGATGCCCTGGTGGCAGATTCGGTAACTCCGGAGCAAAGGGGGAAGGCTTTCGGACTTCACCGCGCCATGGATACCTTCGGCGCTGTTGTGGGCATTATTTCGGCAGCAGTCGTTGTTTTTCTGTGGCAGGGTGGGACTTTAGAGCTCAGTCGAGCTACCTACCAGCAATTGGTTTTGATTGGCATTATCCCTGCAGTGATAGCTTTGTTTATGTTTTTCTTCGTTACAGAACGGGAGAAAAAAGCAACACCACGAATTCCCGTTCCTACAAGCAAAGTAGGAAAACTTACATTCGGGTTAGATAGACGGTTCTGGATTTTCCTGGGCATTATCTTCTTATTCACACTGGGCAACTCCAGCGATGCCTTCCTCATCCTTCGGGCACAGAACCTGGGCAATTCCGTTCTTACTATACTTCTCATGCTGGTGCTGTTCAATTTTGTTTATGCTTCGTTATCCACGCCAGCGGGAATATTGTCCGACACGTTGGGAAGGAGGCGCATCATCCTTTTAGGCTGGTTGATTTATGCCCTGGTTTATCTTGGCTTTGCCCTGGCTTCCGTTTCGTGGCAGGTATGGCTATTATTTGGATTTTACGGAGTTTATTACGGATTGGCGGAGGGGGTATCTCGTGCCTTTGTGGCTGATTTAGTGCCTGAAGAGAGGAGAGGGACGGCTTATGGTCTATTTCATGGCATAGTGGGAGTTACTTTGCTTCCGGCAAGCCTGATTGCTGGCTATCTGTGGCAGGTGGTTAATCCAGCAGCTCCTTTCTTCTTCGGCGCCATTATGGCTTTCCTGGCGATGATAGGATTCTGGGTGCTGGTCAGGAAATGATCTGGCTGGTGTACTGTTAACTTGCCATGCTCCTGCGGAACAATACGATGCCGATGACAAAGAGAGATACTGTCCAGCCGATAAGCCAATAAAGATCAGGGAGAATAGTGGCAAAGCCAGCACCTCTAGTAATGACATGTCGACAGGCATCCATAGCATGCAGAAAAGGAAAGGCTTCAGCAATACCTTTGATTACCGAAGGCATCTGCTCTACCGGCCACCAAGCACCGGAAATCATAACCAGGGGGATTATAAATATCCAGGGAGCCCCTGATGCCTGGTCTTCACTTCTTGCCAAGGTGCCGACTATCATCCCTATTCCCATACAGCAAATTCCCGTGATGAATAAAACGAGGAAGGCTAATCCAAGGTTACCAATTATGCTCAGACCCATTAAGATCCCCACCCCAAGATAAATCGCTGTAGAAATGATAATCACCGGGATAAAGGGCAAGGTATAACCAAAGATAAAGTCCGAAGGTCTAGCAGGGGTGGTCATCAATCGAGATAAGAATCCCCTGGTTCTATCCCTTACCATGATACCGCTCACTGATGTTATTAGAATCATTAACCCGAAAACAGCCATCCCGGGAATCAAGTAATTGATATACTCGTCTTTTATCTCTGCCTCCCTCTGGCTCAATTCAATATTTAAGGGAATGGGAATGTTTAGAAAGCCAAGAGCAGCCTCCCTGACTATAGGCATGACACGCTGGGGCAGCATGGGGTCAGCTTGGTTATAAACTAGCGCCAGGTCAATAGCTTGATGGTGCTCTACTGCTTTATTGAATCCCTGGGGGATAACCAGATAGATTGATAACCCGCCGGTGTCTAATTCTTTCTCAGCATCAAATTGACTCTCAAATATGGGGGTAGCTATCTCAATGGCAGGGATGCTCTCAAGGCAACTCACAAAGGCAGCCGAGATTTGGCTTTGGTCTTCGTCTACTACCCCTATGGAGACGGGGTTAGTAGCTTGCCCTCCAAAAGCAAAGGAAAAAATCAGGATAAAAGCGAGGGGCATCCCGAGAAGAAATCCCAACCCTACCGGATCTCGATAAAGCTCTTTTAGATTTCTCTTACCTATTTCCCAGAATCTCATTCTCTGATCTCCTTGCCAGTGATCTGGATGAAGACATCGTCCAAGGTAGGCTGTTTCAAGGCCGCAGAGTAGATAGTGACACCTTGAGAGTAAAGATAATCTGTAATTTCCTTGAAATTCAGTTCTTTGGCTGAGATTTCTAATTCCTCGTTCCTCCACTCCACCCATGGATATAGATTCCGCAGTTCCTCAACAACCTCAGTCGTTAGATTTGCCGCAGAGATAACTATTGTCTGCTTATCACAAATGCTATTCTTTAGCTCTTCAGCTGTGCCTAAAGCCACAATCTTCCCCTCATCAACAATGGCAATTCTGTCAGATAGAGCATCTGCCTCCTCCAAGTAGTGGGTGGTAAGCAAGATGGTCTTCTTCCCCTTGAGCTGGGCAAAATATGCCCAAATTGCCTTTCTTGCCTGCGGGTCGAGCCCCAGGGTAGGCTCGTCCAGAAATAAAATTGATGGGTCGTGCACCAGCGCCATCGCTATGCTCAGTCTTCGCTTCATCCCTCCAGAGAATTTCCCCACTCTATCCTTTCCCCTCTCCATCAAACCCATGACCTCCAGTAGCTCCCCTGAACGTCTTTTTACCTCGTCGGAATTCATGCCGTGAATTTCACCAATCAGAGCCAGATTCTCCCATGAGTTGAGACGTTCTGAAATGGCAGTTTCCTGTGGTGAGACCCCGATGGTCTCCTTAACTTTGAATGGCTCCTTAATAATGTCATAGCCCATTATTTGCGCTGTCCCCTCGGTGGGCTTCAGGAGGCAGCACAGCATGTTGATACTGGTCGTTTTCCCTGCCCCATTGGGTCCCAAGAGAGAAAACAATTCCCCCTGCTTGATACCCAGATCAATACCATTTACTGCTATTAAACTATCGAATTTCCTAGTCAGTGCAAACGTTTGAATAGCGAGGTGGCTATCCGAGGTACTTGAGATATTGCCATGCTCAGCCATGTTAATAACCTCTAGCTATTCTAAATAGCAAGCACTTTAGTGTACTTGAGTAGGATAGTGTATGGCAATGCATTGTCGTAAAGAATTACCGAAGCGAAGTTGGAAGATAGTCCTGGAGGTCTATTTAGGTAGCTTCAAGAATTCAATTTCTGTGTTAACAAATGAGGCTAAAGTCTACCTTTTGCAGGATTCTCATCCCAGCAGCATGTTATCTATCAGTCTTGTTTTGCCTATTGTGACGGCTAAGGAGGCTAGAGCGGGACGGTCAATCGCATCTAGCTCCTCCAATGTATTGGCGTCAGCGATGCTGATATAGTCGGTTCGAGCTAGCGGCTCCTTCTGGATAAGCGTGGTCATTTGGTGTCGGATTTTATCGGCATCCTTCTCACCGTTTTGCCACAATTCCCTGGCAAGGGAAAGAGTTCCAAATAAGACGATAGCTGCCTGGCGTTCTTCAGCATTAAGATAAATATTACGACTGCTCATAGCCAATCCGTCGCTTTCCCTCACCGTAGGCACAACTATGATTTCCAGGTTCATGTTTAGATCAGAAACCATTTTCTTGATCACCACCGCCTGCTGAGCATCCTTCTGCCCGAAGTAAGCTCTGGTCGGTTGGATGATATTGAATAGCTTGGCACAGATTGTAGCTACTCCACGAAAATGCCCTGGTCTGGACGCTCCCTCAAGTCTTTCAGTTACCTTCTTCACATCCACCCAACTGCTGAATCCCGAGGGATACATTTCCTCCTCGGAGGGAACGAAAGCGATGTCTACTTTCTCCCTTTCCAGTAGCTCGAGGTCACGATTGATGTCTCGAGGGTAATCCTCGAAATCTTCGCTGGGTCCGAACTGGGCAGGATTGACGAAGATGCTGACTACAACCGAAGGGTTCTCTTTTCTGGCTTGCCTTACCAAGCTTAGATGACCTTCGTGGAAATAGCCCATGGTGGGCACGAAGCCGACAGGCTCAGTGAGCTGGAGCCTCAGGTTTCTCGTTTCGGAGATTGTTTTTATTACTTGCATTTTCACCCTCACCTTGATCCTCTCCCATCGAGGGAGAGGAAATCCAATAAGATTGCTTCGCTTTGCTCGCAATGACATCCTATGAGGAAATCCTAAATTCTAAGCACTAAATCCCAAATAAATCCCAATATCTAAATTCAAAGCTCAAAACCGTACATAAGAAATCAATCCGTTAGCTAACGCACAATGACTGTTTACCCCTTGAGAGATTTGAGGATCCTTTCGTCCATGGTGTAGCTCTCTTTCATCGTGGGGAAGCTGCAGGTCTTGACCTCGGTCACATAGTCAGTGACAGCCTTCTTTATGCTATCAGCCAATTTGACATACCGTTTAGCGTGTTTAGGAACGAAGTCGGAGTAAAGTCCAAGCATGTCGTTAATTACCTGCACTTGACCATCGCAGTCGAGCCCGGCGCCAATACCGATAGTGGGGATGGATAGCTTCCTGGTGATCAATTTAGAAAGTGCCGCCGGGACACATTCCAAAACAACTGAGAAGGCACCTGCCTGCTGCAATATTTGAGCATCTTCAAGCAACCTTTTGGCTGTCTCGGCAGTTTGCCCTTGCACTTTGTAGCCACTAAGTTGATATACTGACTGTGGTGTAAGCCCGATATGACCCATAACCGGTATGCCGCAATCGATAAGGCGTTTCACTGTTTCGGCAACAACTTCACCACCTTCAAGCTTGACCGCCTGTGCTCCACCTTCCTGGATAAATCTTCCCGCGTTATGCAGAGCATCTGAGACATTAATGTGGTAGGTCATAAATGGCATATCGCCTACTACCAAGGCCTTGTTAGCACCTCTAACCACAGCCTTGGTGTGGTGAATCATTTCATCCATTGTCACCGGGATGGTTGAATCATAGCCCAACATCACCATTCCCAGGCTGTCTCCAACGAGTATTAAAGGTACACCAGCTTCATCAACGATTTTGGCAGTTACGTAATCGTAGGCGGTAAGCATGGGTATTTTTTCTTTCCTTTGTTTCATCGCTTTTATTTCGCTGATAGTAACTCGCATCGGATCCCCCTTTCTATTTCATAGTTAGCAGGTCTTCTACCCATTCTTTCCCTTTCGTCTCCACAATCCTGTTATTTTTATCCACATAAACCATCTTGGGGATTACATTTATCGCTTCATCATCAGGGAGATGGCAGTAGGAGAGGATAATAATTATGTCTCCTTTAGCAGCAAGCCTGGCAGCGGCTCCGTTGATGCAAATTGTTCCTGAGTTTGGCGCAGCTTCAATGGCATAGGTACTAAATCTGGCGGCATTATTAATGTTCAGCACCTCTACCTGCTCGTAAGGCAAAATGTCGCTTGCCTCCATGAGGGATCTATCTATGGTAATGCTGCCTTCATAATCGACATCAACCTGGGTAACCCGGGCGCGGTGTATTTTGCCTTTCAACATAGTTCTCATTGGCTACCTCCCTTACTGTTTATGAACAAAGTCTCGAGTTCTCTAGCTTTATGCTCATTGATTTTCCCTTTCCCCAGGGCAATAGGAATAGTGTGAAGCCCTAGCTGTTTGTAAGCAGCAAGCAACGAGGGATTTTTGTCTTTGAGGGCGGTCAGATGCTTGCTTATGGTGCCCAGATCGCCACGGGATATAGGTCCAGTGAGGCAATCTGGCAAACCAATATTACCAATGTTATTCACTGTTCCTTGTAACAAGGGGATGAGAGCTCTGGTTGCTTTTTCCGGGGGCACCCCGAACGTTTGCCATAACTCTGTAGCTAGTTTGACTAAAGTCACCATGTAATTGCAGGCAAAAACGGCTGCGGCGTGATAAATTACCTTATCTCCTGGCTTGAGCTCTATCCATTCGCCATCCAGGAGGGAAGCCAGTTCTTTAAGCGTTGAAAGAAGAGGTTCCTCAGCTTCCAGGGCGAAGGTGGAGCCGGGGAGGTTTTCTACAGCTTGTTTAATACTTGCAAAAGTTTGTAGCGGGTGGAAGGAGCCTGGATTAGCGCCTGCCTGCTTAGCTGAGTTGAGAATATCAATTGAATGGGCACCACTGCAATGCACAACACTCTTCCCGGGATGCCAGTGGACTTCGTTAGCTACTTCTGCGATGGCATCGTCAGGAGTGGTGATAAAGATTAAGTCAGCGGCATCAGCCACCTCCTGTGGGGATGAATAGGGGTAACAACGAGGTAAAGAATTGGCCAGCCTTTCTGCTGAGGTTAAGCTCCGACTGGATACTGCAATTATTTTGGCCCCCTTCTGGGAAAGCCTTGTTGCCAGAGCTGTTGCTACCGTCCCTGCGCCAATAAACCCAATCTCTAACATGATGTTGCTACCTCGCTGGCGTATATGCCTGCCATTGTTTCGGATTCAGTTATCGCTCTAACTATTGCAGTGGATATCACCTCAGCGGCCATTAGACCAAGCAAGGTGAGGTCACATTTCTTCTCTCCCAGGGAAAGGGCGAAGATTACGTCGCCATCAAACATGGTAAGGTAAGGGTCAACCGTGCGGGCTATGCCCGCTCCTGCCATCTGCGCCAGCTTGTTTGCCTGTGCCTTGTCAAGCTGAGCGTTAGTAGCCACCACAGCGATTGTGGTGTTGGGCAAGAAGCCTGTTCCTTTGAATTGTGCGTCCTTCAACAATTCTGAAGTGCTCCAAAAACCGTCTCCATCAGAGCGATGGGGACCAGCGATGATTTCCCTTGTTTTGGGGTGGATAACGTCTCCAACGGCGTTTTCTACTACCAGGGCAGCCACTATAATATCATGGCCTACCTTCTGACTGGCGGTTCCCAAGCCACTTTTGGTGGCTTTATCTATGCCGAGAATCTTCCCCACCGCTGCTCCAGTTCCTGCGCCGACACATCCTTCAGGGAACTCTCCATCAGTGGCGGCGAGGCAAGCTTGATAGCCATCAGCAGCGTCAGGCCTTGCCTTTGGGTCGCCCACCACTAAATCGTAAATAATAGCTGCGGGAACGATGGGAACCTTGCCGGCGATGGTCTGGTGACCGATTCCTCGCTCCTCAAGATATTTCATGACACCGCCGGCTGCCTGTAGACCGAAAGCACTGCCTCCACTGAGAAGAATAGCGTGGACTTTTTCCACCAGGTTTCCGGGGCGAAGCACATCAGTCTCCCTTGTCCCTGGGGCTGAGCCGCTAACATCGACTCCGGCTACCGCTCCCTGTTCACAGAGAACAACGGTGCAACCGGTCATCCCTTCTCTATCGGTATAGTGCCCTACCTTGATTCCGGAGACATCCGTTATACTGTTATACATCGCAGACCAAAAAAGCCCTCCTGGCAAAACCAAGAGGGCCTTTTATACCTTTTCTTACCGTCCCGGTCACTGCCGATCCGAGCGGATACCGCCAAATCTTATTATGTTTAAGCTCACCGCTGTGTTTGTCGGTGGCAATGTTTCAGGATAACACATTTTTTAAAATGCGTCAATAGCTGCTACTTTGAAATGGTTGGTGGCACGTTGGCTTTCCTCCTTGCTATTGCGAAGCACGCCTTCCCCCGTCATTGCGAGGCGTGATAGCGGTTCTGAGGCAGAGCCGAAGTAAACCAAAGTGAGGTTCCTCGCTTACGCTCAGAACAAGCCCCGCAATCTCCAAGTTGAAAAATGTAGTTGCCCAATTTATTGGGCAATTGTGCCTGATGAATCAGGCAACTACAAAGTAGCCTTCAGCTAGCCGCTGACCGCTGATTACTGACTGTTTTTTCGTATTGTTTACTAT
>Ga0190294_1000004_pt1 | contig 14645 bp, 28 predicted proteins | sample 48693012_MG_FD_163428 | JGI IMG/M metagenome (GOLD analysis project Ga0190294, IMG submission 163428) | Hydrothermal vent microbial mat bacterial communities from Southern Trench, Guaymas Basin, Mexico - 4869-30-1-2_MG | ecosystem: Environmental > Aquatic > Marine > Hydrothermal vents >...
GCCGGGAGCTGATGGCGATAATACATGGCAAGGTGTGCAGCCGGGTGTTTGACAAGGTCATCGGCGAGTGGCACCTAGCTCTAGAAGATGCAAGTGGCCACTATCTTGGCATGTTGTGGGTGGACGAGGTCGAGGGCGCTGAGGAGGTGTCCAGTGTACGGCACTAACGAAGAGCGCAAGCCAGCACGGGATGAACTCATGGCCGACAGCGAACCCATGACAGAGGACGAGATTGGCGAGATTATGGGCAAGCCATTATCTGAATTGTTCCAGTTCTGCCATAAGGATAGGAGGCTATTGAGAATTGTTCTGAGTCTAGCCATCAGGAACGGCATAGCGGAAGGGCAGAAGCAGTCAGCGTTGAAGATGAACCGGGCAATGAAGACCGGGCTGTATGGCAGTAATCGCGTCGAGAATTAGCCTGTAAAGTGAAGAAGGAGGGAGCAGTGAAAGGAGCAGTCAAGCGATGGTACATGGACAATGGATTTATGGTGAACTTGATTGTGATGTTCGCCATACCAGTCGTGGTGCATTATCTTTGAGAGGAGACTTAGCAAGGAGGTAAAATGAACAAGCAATTAACTGCATCACAAGATATTGCACAGAAGGACAACCTGAGCGATATTATTGACAATGCTAATGACATAGCTAAGTTGGCAAAGCGGATGAGGGAAAATGATATTTATATCACCGAACATTATCTAGGATGCTTGGTTGATGATGCCGAAAGTATCATAGATTTGGTAAGGGTGATAGCCTCCCGCTCTGATTATAAAGAGCTATACTGGTTATGAGGAGATAAAATGAGGTCAATAGCTGAAATTCTTTACGATGTGAAGGTTAAAAGAGCTGTTAAAAAAGTTTTGGCATTCCAAGGACAGCCTACTATCAGACACAACGTAGGAGTTCTATATGATGAGTTATATGGGAGGCAAGGCATACTACCCAGTAAGACTACAAATGCTATACCTGAATGGGTTATATCAAGTAAAGGAATAGCCTCACTTCATAGACTAGGCTATGACCTTTGCCATTCATGTAGCGGAGATGGATGGGATGCTACCAGCGGAGGGAGTCTATTTATCTGCGACAAGTGTAATGGCACTGGAATAACACCTCTACCTGAGAGTGAATAGACTGGAAAGAAGGAGCAAGATGAACCAGAACTTCAAAACAAGCTATCACGAGGATAAGGAGATGCCCAAAGTGTATCGGGTGCTGGTTGAAAGGGTGAAGTCTGTACCTCTTGATTGCTTCTTTCGATGGTCGCGGAATGAAGTTCCTCACCTTCTTGTGGAACTTGGCAATGGTATTACTTATAGCATCTGCTACTTCGGGAGAAGTAAATCTTGGAGAGTTTTCTGGCCGTATCAGACCAATAACCAGCAGAAGAGGGACTTTCCATCTATTAACAACATTATCGGCTTCTTAGAGGGAGATAACCTGAGTGCCAATGGAAAGGAATACTAGAATGAATGTTTATCTGAAAGCATGGAAACTGCTTCTAGAAAGGCTAGAGCAGAAGACAAGTTGGGGCAAAGAGGCACTCAAGAGACTAATGCTTCAGTGCCTGCTTGATGCAGGAGAGGAGGTAAATGAAACTAACAGAGATAGAGTCGGTTAAGAAAACCATAGAGCTGTGGGAGTGGGCGGCAGAGACGGGGAAAAGAAAGTGGGACTGGCCTGAGTGGGTTTGGAATGGAGGGCAATATGCTGAGGTGGCGAATGACTGCTTTCTCTGCAAGTATGTTAAAGACCAGCATGCCGATTGTTGGGCTTGCCCTTACTGTAAAAAGTATGGTCATTGTATGAGCAAAAATAGTCCTTATCGGCGATGGGTGCATGCCAAGACGATAAGGACTAAGAAGAAATACGCCACAGAAATTCTTGAGCAATTAAAGGAAATTGTGAAGGACTTGGAGGGCAAAGAATGAGAAGGATACCAGAGATAGGAGGCTTATAATGATTGAAGAAGTTAGAGAAAAGATAACAAAACAGTTTGGCAACTACGCCACATCATTTGAGGTAGATGGCAGATATTCAGAGAAACCTTATACTGAGGCTATCCTCTCCATCAAAGTAGGTAGTATCACTCTCAGGCAATTACTGGAACTGTTGGAGCAAGGAAAGCTGGTCAAGTTGAGTGATAACCAAGAGCATCCTTCATTCTTGACTCTTGGTGGTATAGCAGCAGAGCTGGTGTCTAGATGTAGGGAAGCTGATGATAAAGCTGGCTTCAAGAAGGTGGAACCATTGTGAAGTTAGTAGATGGTCATAGTTGCGGTAGTTACTGTGAAGTAACCGATATTGGAGTGCAGTGTAGTTGCAAATATGAACCTGACTTTGAGTGTGATGACTGTGTTTTTGTAGTTGGCTATCAGACAGGAGATTATCGTAAAGGGAAAAGACCTTGGCAAAAGAAGGCTATAAAGGAAGAAAGGTGTCTAAATGAGAGAGATTAAGTTTAGAGCATGGGATAATGGAAATATGTATTACTTCCCTCCCAACTGGATTGATAAATATACAGAAAAACTATCCTCATGCAATATACAGGACTTAAAGACAGAAATGGCAAGGAAATATATGAGGGAGATGTTCTAATTGGCCATACGAGTTATGAACTCGACTCTGATAGTGCAAAATGGATACCATTCCGTCCTGCTATCGTCAAGTGGGATGAGACGGTTTGTGGCTTTTACCCCTTCTATGTCTATGATAAGTGGCAGTTTGACCTGAAAGTTGAAATCATTGGCAATATCTATGAGAATCCTGAATTAGTCAAGAGCAGGAAGGTATAATGGAAGATATAGTGAGGTATGTAGCAACAGGGTTTGTTATAGGGGTTCTGTTTATGACGATTATTATGTTTCTTTTTGTGTTCCGAGAGTTCGAGAAAGATATAGAGCGAGAAGACAAGTTCAGAAAGAAGGAGGTAAGGTAATGAAGGATGAACGATAGAGCAGTGATATTTTGGTAAGAAATAGACGATAAAGGAGGTTGAAAGTGAAAGTATGCAAAAGATTCAGGTTTGATGCCGCACACTTCTTGCCTAGCTATGATGGCAAGTGCAGGAACATGCATGGCCACTCGTGGATGCTAGAAGTCGAAGTTACTGGGCCTATAAACGAGCAAGGAGGTAGTAATGCGGGTATGGTCATAGATTTTACAGCTTTGAAGGGTTTCATTAACGAGACTATAATTCAACATCTTGACCATCATCTGCTCAATAGTGTTGTTGAGAATCCAACTTGCGAGAATATGCTAACCTGGATTGCAGACCGACTTCGTGGTCACGAAGACTATCTTCGCAAGGTAACTCGTTTACGTTTGTATGAGACGTCTGACTCGTATGCGGAGGAAGTATATGATTAGGCCTGTGAAGTTGTTTCGTGTTAGCCCTTCAGCAAAGCTTCCTACGAAAGGTACGCCAGGCAGCGCTTATTGGGACTTATATGCTGCCGAACAGGTTACCATTGACGATAGGTGTATTGAACTAGTGTCTACCGGGTGGCGCATTGAGGTGCCTGAGGGCTACTTCCTAGACGTTCGTCCTCGAAGTGGCTTAGCCATTCATGGAGTTACTATTAACAATTCTCCAGGTGTAATAGATGCTGATTATCGAGGAGAGTTGAGGATTGTGCTTATTAACCTTGGACCTGCTCCATGGGTAGTACAAATAGGGGACCGTATTGCTCAGTGCGCCTTAATGCCTGTAGTAGCTACAAGCTTTGAGGCCTCTCTTGAGGAGCTTAGTCCCACTACAAGAGGTACCCAAGGCTATGGGAGTACAGGTCGGTAAGGAGGTAACTATGATTTGGAAATGGCTTAATTGGTTTTTCGGCTATAGTGGCATTATGTACGCTGAAGACGAAAGACCAGCTAAGAAGTCTCTTGTTCATGCTTTGAGGAGGTTGTTTGGTGGAGCAGTTCAGTATGGCACGCCTGATGCGAAGCTTTTAATGGCATCTCAGGCGGTGCGTAGGCCTTTAAGGCGTTACAGGTGCAAGGTTTGCGGAGTATACTTTTGGTCTATCCGGAAGCGAGACGTTTGTTGGAAGTGGTCTTGCGTTAAACAAACTTAAGGAGGTGTTATGAGGTTACAGTTCATTACCTTACAAAGAAGCTAGTTAAGGAGGTTAAATTGAAACACGCAATAAAATATGTAGTATTAGTAACGCTTTTAGTAGCTTTCACGTTTACTATGCCGGCCTTGGCTGCGGAGACAACTCCACAGTCGCCGATTGTCGGACCAGGCTTGAATGTTACTTATCCAGTATCTCTACTGTGGACTACAGGAACAGCTGATAGAGCTGTAGGAGACTATGTAAGCGACCACAGCCAACTTCAATGTGTACAGGACTCTCCAGTGTACTTGTGGTTTAAGTCTACAAGTTCTCAGAACTTAACTAACCTTTATTTGAGTTTGGAGATTCCTCAAGAAGTAGTACATATCGTTCCAGAAGTCTTTCCAGGTGGTACTACCATAACCTACAGCTCTGCTGATGGTGCTTACTTAGCTGGGCCAGTATCGTTTATGGCTGGTGATACCTCAGAAATATGTTTTAGAGTAGTTCCACTGCAGAGGGGTTACTATACTTTAGATGTTCAGTGGATAAAGGAGAAGTAGTAATGCGGAAGATATTAGTTATAGTTGCCATAGCTGTAGCTTCCTTGTCGATTCCTGTTTTGGCTGCAACTACTTCGCTGTCGAACAATATAGACGTAGGTATGTTGGTGAAGGCTCCTGCTACTTTCGTTTATAGTGACCTTACTGTTTCGCCTGAAGAACCAGTTGTGGGTCAGAATGCGACCATATCTGTAAGGGTAGATAATACCGGGGACTTGGTAGGAAGTTGTTCAGCTACTCTAGTTTTTACAGAGATGCCAGACGCCTTCACATATGTACCTCAGACTCAAGCTGTCACCTTGGATGCAGGTAGTCACGATAAGCTTGTGTTTGTTGTATCACCAACAGTTGCTGGAGTCTATAAGGTTGATTTGGGAGGTCTTAGCAGTACCTTTGAGGCTGTTAGTGTCTCATACGGCCTTCCGTGGTGGGGTTATGCTTTAGTGGTTATACTTGTAGTCACTGCGATAGGCGCTATTATGGCTTACAATAGCAAAAGGGGAGCCTCCGAGACACCTAAGTTATCTTTTAGAGATAGCTTAACGCTACGATTCTTGAAGCTGGCTGACTACTTCAGTGGGCTTGGTAGGTTTATTAGGAGGAAGAAGAAATGAGGGTCGAAAGCATATATTACTCCTTAAACGGTGAGGGAGTACATGCTCTTATTCCTTCGGCGATTGTGCGTCTACAAGGTTGTAATCTCAAATGTACCTGGTGTGACACTGCGTACTCCCTAGACCCTACTAAAGGCACCGAGATGTCTGTTGAAAGCGTTCTAGAGGCTGTTAGTGCTGTGTGCGCACACCCTCGGTGGGTGTTGCTAACTGGTGGAGAGCCGCTCTTACAAGAGTTAGAGTTGCTCAAGTTGGTGAAGGAGTTAAAACGTAGAGGTATTAAGATTGAGGTAGAGACAAATGGTTCTTTTGAGGCACCTATCTGGTGGAAACTAGTTGACTCTTGGAGCGCGGACATAAAGTGTCCTAGCAGTGGTATGTACGGTCGGAGTCTGCTTAGTTGGTTAGATACTAGAGAACGTGACCAAGTCAAGTTTGTGGTAGCTAACGAAGAAGACCTCGAGTGTGTTCGGAGTATCCTAGTTAGCCACTACATCGCTCCTACAGTGTTAATAAGTCCTGTCTATCCTTGGAACAATGAGTGGTTGCGTACATGCGCTGAGTTCTGCAAGACCTACGATACCCGGATGTCTTTACAACAACACAAGATTATTTATGGAAAGGAGAAAAACGTTTGATGAAGAAAAGTTTATTAGGAAACAGGTCAATGACGCCTAAGCAAGACTACGATACTCGAATGGAAATAATAGAACATGCTGTCGTTAGTATCCTCGAGGCGATGAACGAAGACCTTAGGGAAGGTCTCGAGCAGACTCCTAGGCGAGTTGCTTTGATGTTGTTGAATGAAGTCTGCCGAAATGGAGACCCTCTTGAAAGGGAACTGTCAACGATGTTTGTAGAGGAGAAGATTGTCAGAGAGCAGATTGTGATTAAGGATATTCCGTTTTACTCTTTCTGTGAACATCATCTGATACCCTACTTTGGGAAGGTATCTGTAGGCTACATACCGAAAGCTAAAGTTGTAGGCTTATCGAAGATTGCAAGACTAACTGCAGCTGCTAGTAAAGGCTTTACCATACAAGAGCGAGTTACAGAGGGAATTGCAGATGCTTTAGAGCAGAAGTTGGAACCTATAGGAGTCGCAGTTGTAGTAGAGGCTGTTCATACTTGTATGGTTGTTCGAGGTGTCAAGGCCCTAGGAAGTTCTACTGTTACTAGTGCTCTGCGAGGCTTGTATAGAGATAGTGGTGATGCTCGGTCAGAGTTTCTTAATCTCGTAGGAAGGACGGCTACAAATGGACTTGGTAGTATCATTTGAGATAAACGGTGTTCACTATTGGCCAGATGCTCCAGACAAGTGCAAGGAGTTTAGGAATCTTCATAGACATTTGTTTAAGTTTATTGTGTGGGCACCTGAGACCAAGTCCAGAAACATGGAGTTGTGGATGGTTAGAGAAGCTCTCATACATTGGGTAGAGACAACTTATCCACGTTGCCATTTAGAGGCAGGTGGAGTTGACTTCGGAGGGTCTAGTTGTGAGGACATTGCTGTTGCTCTCAAGGGGGCTTGGAATGCTGACAAAGTTTTTGTGGGAGAAGAATGGTTCTTAGGAGCAGAAGTATGAGAGCGGCCGTAATTTGTCCAACGCCAATGCTACGTTGGCTGCAAGAGGAGTTTCAACCTAGTTTGCATCTGGTGCTGGCTCAAGTCTACTTGCAGGACGAAGAATACGCTGACTTCTTCAAAGCTAGGCGTGCTCAGGGTGACGATATTATTCTAGACCAGGGAGCAGCCGAGCTAGGAGCCGCTATCGATGAAAGTTTGATTATGAAAGTAGTTGAAGACTTAAGGCCTACTATTGTAGTAGCCCCGGATGTAATCTCCAACAGCTTCGAGACTGTACTTCGAACGGGAGCTTTCATAAAGAGATACGAAGCTCAGCTGCGAAGCTGGGATGTTAAGATTATGGCTGTACCGCAAGGTGAGACTACAGTTGCGTATCTGAGTTGCTTTATGCTATTTAATACTGCTCCTAAGATAGATTGGTTAGGTATTAGCAAGTTCTATCCCACTGGCTTTGGAAGCAGAGCTAAGCTTCTGGCTGGCTTGAAGGAGTTTGTTACTAAGCCTTGTCATCTGCTTGGAGTAGAAGGCTCAGTACGCAGCCTTGCAGAAGAGCGAGAGTTTGCTAAGTCTGTTGATACTGCAAAGGCTATTAAGTTAGCTCTGCAAGGTCTAACGTTAGTTGAAGTAGACAAACGAAAGCCTATAAAAAACTACTTTGGTTGTACACTGCCTAATCGAGAGCTAGTAAGGCAAAACATTGAAGAGTATCTGGAGGTAGCAAATGGTTACTAATCTTATTAGCAAGATGCCTGCAGAGGCAAAGCCTGAGGATGAATTGCACACCTGTAATATCATGACCTACGAGCTTGGTGCTGTCGTCAACAGTTTAGTGTGGGCTAAGCATAAGCGCTCTTGGGGAGATACTAAGGGCGCCAACGCTCGCAGGGAGTCAGCTCGTGTTGACCTCGCTGACCTAATTACTCAGTGTCGACTTCTTGCTGAGCAGATGTACTGGTCGTGGTTTGAGCTAGAGAGAGATGGTCAAGAAAGATTCCTTGAGCGAATGAAAGAAATAGAGGAAAACAGTGAAGATGGCACAACAAGAACTCGTCGAAGGAAAACAAGCTGAATATACTAAACGAGAGAAACTTCTTGGAACGCGGTGTAGAGAGTGTCCTCGGCGGGACGGAGTCTTCGTCCCGCCGCAGTATTATGAGGGAGGTAGGGCTAAGATTGTTGTAGTAGGTGAGGCTCCAGGCATAACTGAACGTATGCAGGGTAAGCCTTTTGTGGGTAGGTCTGGTCAAGTGCTCAGGTCTGTATTAGAACAACTAAATCTTGTTGAAGTACACTTTACTAATGCTTGCTTGTGCAACGCCGAGGGCACTCCTACTCCTGTTGAGGTAGATTGTTGCCGGGAAAGACTTATTAGAGAGATAAAGGAAGTAGACCCTAGGATAGTCGTCTTAGCAGGAGCTGTAGCAGTTCGTGCTTTGCTTGGTCGGGAGCGGATTACGGACATTCAAGGTCTGTTACTAAAATGGACAGACACCAGGGATGGCTATGAGGTGCCTGTAGTATCTTGCTTTCATCCCGCGGCCCTCCTAAGGCGTCCAGACTTATTTAAGGACTTTGTAGATGCTTTAGATAAAGTCAAAAGGTTTCTTGCAGGTCAAAGTCTTCTGAACTTGCAGCCTGACGCCTTTTCTAGAAACAAAATAGGCAATAACCCTGTCAAGTCTAGTGCGTACCTGATGACCATTAGAACTACGCCTAGTAAGGTTAGCCTAGACATTGAAACTAGTGGGTACAATCCTTATACTGACAGAATATTGAGTGTAAGTCTAGCTACTAAGGTAGGTGATACTATTCGTAGATACTCCTTTCCTTGGGAACAGGTCAATAGAGACGCTCTACAAGAAATAACTGCCAACACAAAGATGGTTTATTATAATGGTCAGTTTGATGTTCAATTTTTGAAGAGTGCTGGCATCGAGTCTCCAATAAGCGAAGATGCGATACTTAAGGCATATCTAGTGGACAGCCGTCCAGAGGCCCTCGGCCTAAAGAACGGTTGCAGAAAGTACTTGAATGCTCCCGACTGGGAGGAGGGTCTTAGGGAGTATCTACCCACTAAGTACGTTTCCTTTGAAGAAGTACCTATGGATGTCTTGCTGAACTACAACTCTTTAGACGCTGCCTATACTATAGCTTTAGACGAGGCTTTGACTACCTATATGGACAGCGACGACAAGTGGGTATACCGTAACATTCTTATACCAGCTACAAATATGTTCGTCGAGTGTAGTAGAGTTGGAATTAAAGTGGACATTAGTAAGCTCGAACGATTGAAGGTGCAGTACTTGGCTAAGCTACAAGAACTGCAGGCTAAGTTAGCAGACGCTTCTGGTATACCAGCCTTCAATCCTAGGTCAGTACGAGACTGCAGATATCTGCTTTACGAGGTCTTGAAACTGTCTCCAGTAAACGACACTTATACTACTGGCAGAACAATGTTGGAGGCCTATGACAACAATGAGATTGTACAACTACTTAAAGAGTTCCGAGAGAAACAGAAGTTGCTTGGTACCTATTTAGATGGGTTGTTAGATGACCTAGTTGTGCATTATGTTGATGGAAGAAAAACTTTTAGGGTACATCCAAACCTTAAGCTGTTTGGTACTGTTACAGGAAGGATATCTTCTAATAATCCTAATATGCTTGGTCTCCCTAAAGAGAAAGGTGGTATACGACAGATGTTTGTAGCTGATGAAGGAAAGCTCTTAGTTATGATGGACTTCCGGCGTATGGAGCTGGTAGTGGCGTCTATATTAAGCGGCGACAAGAATATGCAAGCAGCCTTGAGTGAAGGTAGAGACTTTCATGGGGAAGCTAGAGAAAGACTGTTCGGCAAGAAGAAGTCCTATACGCATCAAGAAGTACTAGATGCTAAGACAATGATATTCGGACCTTTGTATGGCCGAGGTATTCCTAGTATGGCTAGACAACTAAAATGTAGTAACCAGGAGGCTAAGAAGTACTTCGATAGGCTCTTTGCTCCTTTTCAAGTGTTTCTTAACTGGTCTGAAGCACAAGCAAAGAGAGCTGTAGAAACAGGTGAGAGTAGGTCCTTTTTTGGTCGTAAGAGACGTTGGGGTCTTATTACTAACGACAATGTTTGGAGTGTTGAGCATGAGGCCAAGAATCATCCAGTTTCTTCTACTGCATCCGACGTAAATCTGTTAACTATGCTTAAGGTGTATAATACTATCGACCACAACCTTGTAATGCCTTTGCTGCCCATACATGATGCGTTTGTAATGTCTGTTGACGAGGAAAGGCATGAAGAGCTTATAAGAGAAGTAGAGCACATTGTTACTACTTATCCATCACAGCTACTACATACAGATGTGAAGTTCCAAGTTGAAACGACAGTTGGTAAGGAGTGGCTGTAAGTCCAAACATCATCGTTGCTTTATAGGTACTGAGAGGTTACAATTAGCATAATAAGATGAAAGGAGGCGATTATAGGTAAGAGTACAAACGTAGAACAGCCAACTAACAGCAAAATTCAAAAGGAGGTATAACAAGTTGCCAAAGAAAGGTAGTGCAGAAGGTAAGTCAGTAACAAGAAAGAGTTACTACAACCCAGAGAAAGCTCGTGAGCGCAGGGCTGCTATTATGGCGGCCGCGAAGGCTGGCGGGTATGTTCCTAGGCCTCGAAGAGTAGGCGCCGGCGTTACGGTACAGAAAACTAGTAAGTCTGGTAAGATTTACTACTATCAGCCGTGGAGTAGCTTAACGGAAGAGCAGAAGCGAGCCAGGTTAAACTACGCTCGTCAAGAACGTCAGTATGCTAAGCTCTACAAAGAAGAGCATGGCCTCGGACGTACCACTTAGGATTAGCTTGTTAAACTAAAAGGAGGTACAAATGAAGTGGGTTCTATTACGACAACTATCGTTAACCTAATTCTGGCCGGAGTTCTTGGAGCTATAGCGATTGTTATAGTTTACAACGTAGTATCTGGAGCCACTCCAGATGGCGGTTGGACAGGAATCTTGGCCGCTATAATGCCCTTGATTGCCCCAGTGGTTGGCGTAGCAGTTATTGTCTTGATATTTATGCTATTGTCAAAGTTGACTTAAACTGCAAAAGCCTAGAGCGGCTAGGCCAACTAAGCTGGCCTAGCTTAGCTCTATAATTTGAAAGGAGGTAAAGCGAACTTGACAGCAACAATAGTTAATCTGATTCTCGCTGGTGTTCTAGGTGCTATAGCAGTTGTTATAGTCTATGAAGTTGTTCAGGGGGCGTTCTATACGAATGGCAACTACACTGGGCCATCAGGCATCTTATCAGCTATAGTACCTCTAATTGCTCCGATAGTTGGAGTAGCAGTCATTATCCTGATATTTATGCTGTTAGCGAAGCTGACTTGAGGAGGTTAAGTGTAAGGGTACTCTTCGGAGTACCCTTACACTAGAAAGCTACAAGATGAAGTCTTTGATATTAGCAGTTATTCTAGTAGGACTAATGGTCCTAACGGTTGTTGTATCTCCTGCTACAGTTTACGCTGACTCAGAACAGTATGAAGCTTACGAAGCAGAAGATGACGCTACAGCTACGATTTACGGAGCAGACTGGTTTTACCAAACTTTCAGTACTACTGATGCCTATGCAATTGAGTTTGTTCGACTTAAGTTGCTCCGTGTGGGTTCTCCTGAGACGTTAACTGTATCCATCCGAGGAGTTGACGACTCCGGACAGCCTACAGGCTTGGATTTAGTTTCTACAGATTATACAGGCGTAGGAACCTCTTCAGGGTGGTATGAGATAAGCTTCCCTACAGCTTACCAGTTGGAGGCTACTACAACCTATGCTATTGTTGTTAGAGCTGTAGCAGGAGATGCTAGCAACTACATAGGCTGGAGGTATGACTCTACGGGTAGTTATAGTGGTGGCAATTATGGAAGTAGTACAAACAGCGGCGTATCGTGGTCACCTAACACAGACTACGACTTCATGTTCGCCACTTTTGGTACACTTGTTTTTGAGATAGTAGATGCAAAAGTATTTTCAGGCTACCTTGAAGATGAAGATTGGTTAATTACTGTTCAATACCTGAATGAGTACCCTCCTTACTATCTACAAAGTGAAGATGTAGCTAGTCTATTTCGTCTACAGCTTAAAGACGAAGATACTGTTGTAGCACAAGTAAGCCTTCCTATGTGGGGGTATATGCCAGGTTCAATCTACTTGTCAGCAGATACAGTAAGTGCCTTAGAATGGGGCAAAACTTACAACATTACTATAATAGGTAGTTTTAGTCCGTATCCATCAGACTCGTATGTACTAACAGCAAACGACTGGTTGGGTAGTGACTTGAAACGACTAGATACTTGGGTATTTGGAGTAGCGGACAGAATGGGCTCCTATTACACTACAAGTATGATTGTTTATGCAAATAATCAAAAGGTTCTTAATGATGCGGGGGCAGTTTTCTTTAGTATAGGTATACCGATGCTAGCAGCCACTAGACCTAACATTTTCCAGAATCCTAGCTTGTGGACTACTTATAGTGAGAACGAATGGGCGAGGGCATACGAAAAGGAAATGTTACAGTTCAGGGAGGCTGTAGGGGACACAATTGCTGACGATGCTGACGCTGTTGGAGATTTGTTTAACCTGACAGGTAACCAGGCTGTTGCCGCCGCTCTTACTGGTGGTTGGATAGTAACTGCAGTAAGTCTAGCTTCTGTAGTAGGCCCGGCTGCTCTCGTCATAACAATCCCATTTGCTCTCATCGGAGTTGTAGCAAAAGTGCTACCTATGACATTGTTTGCTATAGTAGGAGCTTTATTCGTTATGGCGTTTGTACTGCATACATGGTTTAATAGGTGACAATTATATGAAAAGGTTTATCAAAACTTACTTACTCGACTTCGTAGTACTGTGGCTAGCTGGTTTGTGGGCCTACCTTTTTATAAGTATGATACTCGCTCCTAACGGCATCATAAGCCTGCAGGAATCTAATAGGATAATAGTATTACTAGAACTAGCTCTGAGTGTAGGTATATTCGTTTGGGTTACCTATAGGATTGTAAAACGTATAAGGAGAAACAGACTTGAGAAGGCTGGTTAGTCTTATTGCTCTAGGACTAATAATCTCTTTAGTTCTGCCTATGACTACACCTATATCTGTAACTGCTACTGAAGTTTTAATATATCCCTCAAAGGATAACTACCTAGATGAGGCACATCCAGACACCAACTATGGAACAGACTCCTTCATGCACGTAGGAGAGGAATATGAACAAGAAGGTACACCTCTGTGGTGTACAGGTTTAGTAGAGTTTCCTATCAATTGGGGAGTAGATATACCTAGTGGAGCAACTATAGTTACTGCTACGTTCTATATGTATTATGCAGGCTGCGGGATGGAGGACCCTGTAGGTCACGACATATATGCTCAAAGGGTTAGAAGACTAGACTGGTCTGAAACTACATCAGACTGGTATGACTATTCGGGCACATCAGACTGGGGCTTACCTGGATGCAGTTCTACTACGACTGACTATACCACAGTAGGAGAAGCTTCTACACAAATTCCTGCTTCCGTAGGATGGCTGACGTGGGATATTGTAGAGCAAATAGAATGGGCCCAGACAAACGACGCAAATGTAGCCATAAGGCTTTACATAGCAGGTCTAGGTGACAACCCTAACGAGTTTGTATCTCTTCGCTGTCGTGAAGCCTCAAGTACAACCTACGACCCTTACTTACTCATAACCTACATACCTCCTCCACCTACAGTAACTACCTCTGCATGTACTAATCCAACATCTTCGTCTCTTGATGCCAACGGCGAGGTGACTGACGATGGCGGATATACCATTACCACAAGAGGATTCGACTATACAACAGTTTACGATGACTTTGAATGGGGTTCTGATGGAGACCCGCTTGACAACTCTGATGGTCTAATAGATTGGACAATCTCAGCACCAGGAGATAGTAAAGCTGAGATTGACACTGCACAGCATTATTCAGGAACGAGGAGTGCAAGAATATATCGGTCACCAACCGATAGTCCTACTGTTTATTTCAATCAGAGCCCGATGTCAGCGACACAGGTTGCTAGTATTTGGGCTAGAAGGACTGGGAGTGCTGAATTAGCTTTCGGTCATGGTGATGGGAGTTATCGCTTCCTTGTGAGAGTCTATGCGGACGGCAGTATTAAGTATTACGATACTGCCTATCGGGATACAGGATATGATATGTCTGCAGATGAATGGCATCGCCTCACAGTTCAAGACGTAGACTGGGCAACCCATACCTTCGACATTTTTCTGGATGGTACTTGTATCAAAGGTGATGCTGCTATGCAAGCGACTAGCCTTAATACTAACAGGGTACGTTTTTACGCTCTTGCAGATGATACACAGTACTGGATGGACAATGTGGGAGTCTGGGATGTAGAAGACGAATCAGGTTCTTTTGGCGAAGGCACATTCTCCCTAACAATCGAAGGCTTAGACCGAGTTACTAACTATAAAGTTAAGGCTTTCGCAGAAACTTCTGCAGGCATAGGATACGGTGGTATTGTAACATGCCAAACGCTTCCAGAGGCGTCTGTCGTTGTAACGAATGATGCTACTTATGTGGGCACAACAACAGCGCGTTTGAATGGCTACCTAGATGATGATGGAGGAGAAGCTTGTGAGTACCGCTTCCAATACGGACTTGCACCCAATACATACGACTACGAAACTGACTGGACAGGTAGTATAAATACTGGGCAGAGCTTCTATGAAGACATTTCGGGCTTATCTTCGGACACACCATACTATTTCAGAGCACAAGCAAGAAACAGTGTAG
>Ga0190294_1000005_pt1 | contig 14425 bp, 17 predicted proteins | sample 48693012_MG_FD_163428 | JGI IMG/M metagenome (GOLD analysis project Ga0190294, IMG submission 163428) | Hydrothermal vent microbial mat bacterial communities from Southern Trench, Guaymas Basin, Mexico - 4869-30-1-2_MG | ecosystem: Environmental > Aquatic > Marine > Hydrothermal vents >...
GGATTATATACTCTCTCTGCTTACCTCGGTGATAAAGGATCTCAAGGTCTACCCCGAAAATATGCGCCGTAATCTCGACCTTACCCAGGGATTAATCTTCTCACAACGGGTTCTCCTCGCTTTAATAGACAAAGGACTAAATCGGGAGGAAGCCTATGAGATGGTGCAGCGAAATGCCATGGAGGCCTGGCAGCAAAAAAAGAGCTTCCTATCTCTTCTCGAAGCAGATAACCGGGTTACCGCTCATCTAACCAGGTCGGAATTAGAATCCCTATTTGACTACAACTACTACTTGAAGTATGTGAATAGCATTTTTGAACGTTTGGGGTTGAGCAAAGCAAAAAGCACCTCCCAGGCGCAGCGAAATACTCCCTGAAATGCTCGAGAACGCCAACTTGTGAGCTTCCATATCACAAAATGGCAGTGTGTCACGGGAAAATCCGACTAGAGGATTCGATAGGCAAACCCGTAATGCAACACCTCAGGAGCATATCCAGGCAGACCTACGAAAGCGGGAGTCCTCTCCAATAGCTTCCATTCCCCATCATTCTCCAGGCTCCTCTGCTTTTCCACAAATCCCCCTTGCTCATAACGTGTTACCCTGATGCTGAAAACTATAACGCCACCCGGCTTGGTCACCCTTGTCAGCTCGTCAAAGGATTCTTTTGGTGCCAGCCCAACAGTGCCCACACTTAATACAGCATCAAAATGATTATCAGGAAAGCGCAGTTCTTCCCCAAGCACCATCTCCTCAAGTCCCTGATAAATCTTCTTTCTCCCCGCTTGTTCAAGCATTTCGGGGGAAAGGTCAAGCCCGTAGAGCCTATTATATCCCTGTTTTCTGAGAACCTCTCCAGCGATGCCCGTGCCTACTCCGGCATCCAGCACCATCGCATCCCTTTTCTTCACATATCTCTTGAACAGCTCGCAGACCGCCGCTGGAAGCCTATACTGCCACTCCTCAAGAAGCTCCTCATCATAAGTCTTCGCCCATCGAGCATATTCAGCTCGATATTGTTCTTCTGACCTTTGTTCGTCCCACAGGTGTTGCTTCACTGGAACATCCTCAAAACTGGATACAGGATAGTTGAGGGCCAGACATCACGAAGGCAAGACATTTGTTTTACCGTTGTGTATCTGTTTTATTGCGGAAGCCTTCTGGTCACCTTTATAAGGTATGCCAGGCCCTCACTTGCCAAGCATCTGATCCACGGCAGCTCGGTTTTCCTCAATCCACTCTCTGGCAACATCCACCGGGTCTCTCTCCGGGCTTACCCCCTCTATCTCTTCTATCTCCACGATCAGAGAGCTAACTTCCTCCATTGAGATAGACCAGTTTTGCAGGAAGGCATAGACGTCAGGTGCCTTGTCCTCAAGCTCACCGTTCACGATGATGCGGGCTTGACTATCCGGATTCCATCCGCAGGCAATGTTCCCCTCCTCCTCATTCCAGAGCTCAGCGCTATATTCAGGTTCCTCGACCGCGGTGACGTTCCATACACCGAACATCCAGTGTGGTCCCCACATATAGAACAAAATGGGCTCATGCTGCGCAATGGATTTTTTGATCACGGCAATCATGGCCCACTCACTTCCTACTGGAGAGACCTCAAACTCATCATCCAACTCGTAGCCAGCCACTCTCATTTCATTCAATTCCACGCAACGCCATGACGGATCGCCTTCAATCATGTCACCTTTTTCCGTGCCAGCGCCTTCGATGGCGAATAAATTGCCGTTACCATGGAGGTCGTCTACAGAATGGATATCGTATTCCTCACAGACATAACTGGGAACATACCATTTGTTAGTGGTTGGATAGTTTGTGCCAAGGTCCTCCACCGTCCCCTTTTGTTCAACATATTCCTCATAATATGCCATTTGATTTGGCATCCAGTTCTCCATGTAGATGTCAACATCTCCCCGGTCGAGCCCAGCCCAGGCAGCCTCAATGGTAAGCAGTGGCATATCCACTTCATAGCCTAAATCCTCCTCTATGATGAGCTTTACTATATTATCCACTGCCACAGCGCTGGTCCAGCCAAAATCGGGGAGGACGATAGTGGGCTTCTCCTCTTCCTTCACACATGCCGCGGAAAATAGCAGGGTAACAATCATTACCATCGCCAATAACCCGCTTAAACTAGCCATGAGTTTATGGTTTTTCATAACACCTCCTTTTCATATACATTCCTGACGACTACTTGTAATCCACGGTACACCCCCGACTGTCGTATTTTCTAGCTACTATCAGGCACCTTGCCATGCGATCCCCCTCTTTTTCTTCCTCCGACCCAAAGTCATAGTAATCCTATCCAGGATTATGGCAATAACGAGGATGGCCAGGCCTGCCTCTGTCCCTCGCCCAACATCTACATGCCCCAGTGCCCGGACAATCTGCTCACCCAGGCCCCCAGCACCTACCAGGCCAGCAACTACCACCATGGAAAGAGCCAGCATTATCGTCTGGTTCACCCCGGCCATGATTGTAGGGCGCGCCAGGGGCAATTGAACTTTCGTCAGTAGCTGACGTGCCGTGGAGCCAAAGGATACAGCAGCCTCCACCACATCGGAGGAAACTTCACGGATGCCAAGGTTAGTCATCCTTACTGCCGGCGGTACGGCAAAAATCACCGTAGCAATCACGCCAGGTACATTGCCAATGCCGAAGAACATTATTGCTGGAATGAGGTAAACGAAGGATGGTATTGTCTGCATTGCATCCAGGACAGGACGTAGTACCGCCCAGACAGCGTTGTAGCGAGCTGCCACAATGCCAAGCGGAATCCCTATCAGCAGCGAGATTGCCACTGCGGTAATAATCAAAGCCAGGGTGGTCATGCTTGCTTCCCAAAGTCCCAATGCTCCCATGAAATACAAGCCAGCAGCAACAAATAAAGCTACCCTCCAGCCTGTCACCCTCCACGCAATAAGTACAAAAATAGCGATAACCACAGGCCAGGGAAGCCAGTACAGGAAATATTCCAGGTTGGTGAGGATCACCCTGATGACGTCGCTGATGGTGTCAAAAAACACTGCCAGGTTAACCGTAAGCCAATCTACGCCCACGTTGACCCAGCGTCCTAAAGGCAGGCTCAGAAATTCCATTAGCTCTCATCCTCCTTTTCCGATAATGTCCGCAGCAGCGCCCCCCGTGAGATGATACCCAACAATTTCCGTTTGGAGTCAGTGACAACTATAGGAATATCACTGTCTGCTGCTAGAGGTACTAAGTCCTCGACTATCCTGCTGGGCTTGGTCACTGGAAAATCAGTGCTTATGATATGGTTAAGGTCCGTGCTCCCTTGCTGAACCGCGTCCCTGGTATCATTGAGCGAGACAACTCCCTTGAGTTTTCCATCCTCATCGGTGACAAATAAATGGGAAAGATTCTTTTCTTCCATAACTTGAAGGGCTTGCTCTATTCCAACTCCAATTGAAACCACAGCCTCTGGCTCTTCCATAATAGTTTTTGCCCACAGAACCTTAGCCTTGGGAACGTCACGAGCGAACTCAGTGACATAATCATCGACTGGGTTCAGTACTATGTCATCCGGGGTACCTACCTGAACGATCTCTCCGTCCTTCATGACAGCAATGCGGTCGCCCAGCTTCAGAGCTTCGTTCAAATCATGAGTAACGAACAACACAGTCTTGTGAACCACAGAGAGCAGGTGGATGAACTCCTCCTGCATCTGGCGCCGTATTAACGGGTCCAGGGCACTGAAAGGCTCATCCATAAGCAAGATTTCCGGCTCGACCGCCAGCGCTCGAGCTAAACCGACACGCTGCTGCATTCCCCCACTTAGCTCATCGATTTCGCTATTTTCCCAGCCTTTTAGACCAACGAGTTCGAGCATTTTCAGTGCCCGCTCACTTCGCTCACCACGGTCAATGCCTTGTATCTCCAGCCCATAGGCAACGTTCTCTATGACCGATCGATGAGGAAACAATGCGAAATGCTGGAAAACCATGCTCAGTTTCTTGCGTCGTAGCTCTCTAAGCCCAACACCACTGAGTGTATTTACCTCTTCTCCGTCAACGAAAATCTTCCCATCTGAAGGTTCGACGAGCCCGTTAATGCAGCGTATCAGGGTGGACTTGCCACTCCCCGATAGCCCCATGATCACAAAGAGTTCCCCTTCATAGATTTCCAGGGAGACATCCTTCACGGCAATCACATGGCCTGTTTTAGACAGCATGTCCTCTTTGGTTATATCATGGTCCGCCGATTCAATAATCTCATCGGCGTGGGGACCAAAGATTTTCCACAGGTTCAGGCACGCTATTCTAGGACAAGCTTCATTCACAGACTACACCCTTCGTGTGCTGCCTTTTGCCACCCGTGGCTTGAGATGCAGCGCGGGGGGCTAAGCTGTCTAGCAAAATGGTGTCAGATGTGATAAATATGATGAAATAGAGGGCACAAAAGACAACTCAATTTCTCATAGAGTTATTATCTTTGGGATTAAGCCTCCTAATTTTAACCATTCAATATTAATAAAATGGTTACACTGTGTCAACCGCCCATAACTAATTTGACCCCGAATCCATTTTGTTGTATTTTGAGGTGAAGCTTAACAATGTCTGTTATATTACAAACCAATTTACCCTTTCCTTTAGCTCGGCGTGGCAAGGTGCGAGATGTCTATGATTTAGGAGACAAGCTCCTCATCGTATCCACTGACCGCATCTCTGCCTTCGACTATGTCCTACCCTGCGGTGTTCCTGAAAAGGGGAGGATTCTCAATCAGCTCTCCGCCTTCTGGTTTGAAAAGACAGCCCATATTATTCCCAATCACCTTGTTACAGCGATTGATAAGAATGTCATTCTGACTCTGAAGGAACTGAAGGGGAAGAATCTCGATTATCTTACCAACCGCTCCATGCTTGTAGCTAAAGCCCATCGTATCGCGGTGGAATGCATCGTTCGGGGTTATCTTTCTGGCTCAGCCTGGGCGGAATATAAACAAAGCGGAAGAGTTGGCAGCATTCGATTGCCCTCTGGAATCCAGGAAAATGAGGAACTTCCCCAGCCCATCTTCACTCCCACTACCAAAAGCGATATAGAACATGACCGCTCTTTGACCAAGGAAGATATAACAGAGCTTGGTATCGAGCACTTAATGGCGGAAATGGAACAGAAGAGTTTACTTATCTACCGATTTGCTCAAGATTATGCCAAAACCAGGGGCATTATAATAGCCGATACCAAATTCGAGTTTGGTCTTATTGATGGTAAGCTATCGCTTATTGACGAGCTATTAACGCCGGACTCAAGCCGCTTCTGGGATGCCAGTCAATACAAAGTTGGGCAACTTCAGCACAGCCTTGATAAACAGCCTGTCCGTGATTGGCTGCTAGCTTCAGGGTGGGATAAGGAATCCCCACCACCCACGCTGCCACCGGAGGTAATCCAGGCTACCACAGAGCGCTACCTCAAGATTTACAGCTTGTTCACCAAAGAGTAAAATTACTAACGATGTCCCTGTAGCTCAATTGGATAGAGCGGCTGCCTTCTAAGCACAATTTAGCTTGAAAGTTCACAGGTAGTTGTGAACAAATTGACTCTGGAGCTTTCCTTTGACCTGATAGAATCATACTGAGATAACTCTTACTTATACCTAGTTGCTGTGCTAGTTGAACCTGTTTTACTTTCATCAATTTACCCCCTTATATTTTATCTGTAGCTTTGAGGTTGTAGCTATAACCTTTGATGGAATCGTGGTGTGAGTTGGTGAAGCTCTTTGTGCCTTCATTCTATTCATCACTATTATAGTAACATATATGTCTAGCTGTGTCAAGTGTTTGCAGGCTCATTTACTAGAAAATACTTAATTTCTTTTATTCCCTAGCTTTACAAGGGGTTGACAAAAGCTGAACAGTTGTGCTATAATCTAACTAGAGGTGAAATATGAGAGATATTGTTAGAAGCCATTATCTAATAAAGATTGTTTACCTGTTGAAGCTAGTTAGAGAGCTAAAGGGGATTTCCCAGCAAAGTTTAGCAGACCAGATGGGGGTATCTAAGCAAACCATTAGCCTATGGGAGAGGAATGAGGTTCTACCTAGCAAGGACAATCTAGATAGGTGGATGAACACTCTCATAGAAGCCAAAGAGGAGATATAAATATGGATGAACTGGATGAAATGTTAAATCAAGCTAAGGAACGTAACGCTGAGACGGAACAGCAGTTAAGGACTATTGAACAAGAACAAGAGGAACGAATCAAACAGGAACGAGAATCCAGGGAACGGTTAAGCAAGGCTATAGGTGAAAGATTCCCGAATAAGAAGGGGAAGGTAGCTCTAGAGTTGGAATCATACTTCAAAGAGCAAGACGAAGCAAAGAGACTATCTAAGAGAATAGACCTTGCTAAGTCTATGGGTATAACCTTAGCTGAGTTAGACGTCTATCTACAGAGAGGTGAAAAGAAATGAAAAGTGTATATGAGTTAGAATCAGAACAAGTAGAGTTATTAGGTAAAATCAAAGAGCTTGAAGAGATAGCTATCACTGACGTAGACAAGAGAGAGTTAAAGAGACTAAGGAAACGTTCTTTTGAGATACAAGATGATTTACTGGTAGCTAAGAATAAAGAGAAATTAGCTGGTAAAGAGAACATTATCTCTAACATTAAAGAAGCAGGAAAAAAGAACTCTGAGAGCTATACCAGAATGATACAACTAGCTGAGGAGTGTTTACCCAAGCTCAAAGATGTTTATTCACTGTTAGAACAAATAGCAGTGAGTCAGGATAAGTTGGTATATTCTGGACGGGAAGCTAATGATGAGGCTAGAAGGGTAAAGCTACAGTTTGGAGATGATGTTACCGTCAATGTGAAATCTCTTCCCTTAATAGGAGCAATAACCTCAACTGATGCTATTAAAAGTTATATTGAAAAGCTAGAGTTACTGTTAAAAGAGAATAAAGAGAAGGTGAAAGAGGATGCAAAGGTGTCCACTAAATAACTTTAAAGAGTGCATCGGGGATGACTGTCCACTTTATAACAGAGCATTGAAGACCTGTATATTGCCTAGAGTATTACTAAACATCCTTCGTAGTAACGAAAAGAAAACTGAACCAGAGGAGGAATTGAACTATGGAAAACCAAGAACTTAAACAAATCCAATCGCTGAGTGAACTTCCCATAGAGGAAAAGAGAAAACTCAGAGAACAACTAAAGCAACAAGGAAAGCCTATTCCTATTACCCTTTACAGTGTAGAAGAAGTTGAAGATGGAGTTGCAGAGGCTGAAGGTGCTATTAGCTTTGAGGGAACTATACCAAAGGAAGAGGAGCATTTATCAGAGGAAGACCGAAACCAAATAGCCGAGCGATTAAAGCACATAAGGCATCTTAACGAAATCCTTGAAAGACCAATATCAGCACTGGAAGGATGCACTGGATTGAGCAAGGACGAAGCTAAAACTGTAATCTATTGGACAACTGCTACTTATGGATTAGAGGACTTTGATGCTTTTTCGCCTGTAGTCCTTTTTGGGTTACCTGAGACGGGGAAGTCTAGCACAATGAAGCTTATCGCTAACCTATTGAGAATAAGCGAAGATGAATTCATTTCTACTACATCACCTGCAGGGTTTAGAGACCTGTTAGCTGAGAGGCGTATTGCTCTTATTGAGGAAGGTGATAATGTGGATGAAGACTTAATCCTAAAGAGATATGCTAAACAGAGTGGGCAGATAAACATTAACCGACCAGGTGGCTTTGGGAAGTATAAGCTTGAACCAGCTAACATTTATGGTGCTACGATGCTACATAAGAGATACTCTTTTGAGAATTTAGCCTTGGAAACTAGATGTATCACCATTGAGACAAAGAAAGCCAAACCACCTTTCACTGAAATGAAGCTAACTGAGAAGGATAGAGAGGCATTAGAAGAGGTGTGGAAGGATGCTTGGAGTAGACTTAATTGTTATGATGTATCGGGTAGAACTGAGAGTAATTGGAGACCACTTATTATGGTAGCCTTAGCGTTGGGTGATATGGATTGGGTAGGTTATGCTAATAAAATACAGAAACTAACCAGAGAGGAATTAGCGGGGGACACTGAGTTTGAACCAGAGCAACTATTAGCCTATGTTATAGACTACTTTAAGAGTGAACCAAATGAAGGCTTTGTTTACCTTTACAAGATTATTGAGCGTCTGGAAAACCGTTATAGGTGGACGCTCACACCAAAGGCATTGGCTAAGATGCTCAGAAAGTCTTTAGGATGCAAAGTTGAGCATAAACGTGAAGGTTTTGCCATTATACTTTAGTGTGACGGAGTGTGATGCAAAGCTGAGCATAAACGTTTCTGTGACGGAGAGTGTGATTTAAAATATATATATAATATTTAAGTCACGGTTTGCGTCACACCCTCTAAAATTTACAGATACAACCACTCATAAAATCACTTCTTATGTAACGGGGTGGGGTAGTAGATGAGGGGGTTACCAACAACGAAGGTTATAAGCATTGAATATAGGCATAGAGGGGATTATCAACAGAGAGAGTATGACGGGACTATAAACATTGACCCTTAACATGCTTGGCGTTATAATCAAAGGCATGAGAAGAGAGTACATGGAAGCATATAGACGTTACAATGAACCTTACTTCAAACTTCCTACCAAATACTACTACATGAATTATAAGGAATCCTGTTTTAACCCTCTACTTATCTTACTGGGAAGAGACCCATTTAAGTGCATTACCTTAACAGAATGTAAAACTAATCCAGATGGCTCATTCTCTATCCCTCAATCCGTTGAAGAACCTCTCAGAGAGACCTGGATTGAACGTCTACTCAATCTTCTCTTTAAGGAACTTTAACCTTAAAGTGAAAACAACGAATAGATGGATAAGCGTTGGCTTGCAATTATAATCCCATTTGTTACTTTCTTTATTATTTTCTATTCTCCTTTTATACCACATGAGAGACCTCTTACCTATGAAGTATCGGATGTTAGTCATGAGTGCTTAATAGGACATGAATTCTATTCACCATATTCTCAGTCTGAGATTGAAGAAAGTCCTTCTATGATTCCAGGGTTTTCAGGGGGATACTGGATAGAGCACAGGTGGGTTACTATTAGTATGGTAGTGAAGAATACTGATAGTGTTGCTGGTAAATTCTTTATTCAGTTGAACTCTGATGATGGTATCCTTTATAGTGAATATTTATATCTAAATCCTAATGAAGCAAAAGAGCTTCACTATCACGAGGAGACCTTTACTAATTTTGCTTCTTATGATGTTATCCCTGATAAAAGCACTATTCATTTAAGCTTAAATGAGATTCTTTTTGACAAAACAAATGACTTCCCAGAGAGTGACCATTATAATGCTCCAAACGCAACCTATAAGTGATAATTTCTCAGAGAATATACAATATAACGTATAACCTTCATATCACTCCAAATTTAGCCTATTTTGAATAATTTCTCAGAGCGGTACTAATCACTCATATATCAAAGTGAATATTGGGATGGGGGTGGAGATACCCCCCTTATAATGAATGTGAATTGTGAACGTCCTACGTATAATCTGTGAACACTTAGCTATGAGTGTATGCCTACTGGGCATCAAGTCATAACTAGGTTACCCTATCCACCATTAGCCTTGTGGTATACATCCAGAGCATCATCAAAGCTGAGTGACTTGCTGTAGTGTTCAACCATTGTTAGTTGTTCCCATCCACCAAGAGCTTGAACAACTCTAGTAGATAGTCCTGATTTAACCTGGTGAACACAGAAACCACGTCTAAAGCTGTGAGCGTTACAATGAATGTTAGCTTCCTTTGATAGTCGTTTAAGCATTGAAGCAATTCCATCAATGGTAATCTCAAAGCTATCATGCTCATTGAACCATTGCTTAACTTCACCATTACCAGCCAGAGCCTTGCGATACTTGTTTCCCTTACCAAGAACAATGACTATACCTTTGTTCCAGTCAAAGTCCTGTGCTGTTACATTGGCAACCTCTGATAACCTCATTCCTGAATACCATAGCAAGTTGAGGATAGCTTTATCCCTTTCAGAATTCTCATGAGCTTCACAGTGTTCAAGAAGTATCTGGAGTTGCTCTTTACTAATAGCAGGTAACAGCTTTTTTTGTCTCTTAGGTGGTGATACCTTCTCAATAGGATTATTAGCGATGTAGTCATTCTGATATAGCCATCTGCATAATGTCCTTATACATCTGAAGTAGTTATGTTTAGCATTACCACAGGTTAAGCTGTTAAGATAGCCATTGATACCCTCTGGAGTTAGTGGATAGCCAATGAACCTATCTAATGCTAGATGATAAATGGTGATTGTCTTTTGGCTTGTTCCAGAAGCTCTTGAAGTGATAAAATCATTGAGTAGTTGGCTTGTGAACTTTGTGAACTTTTCTGAAGTTTTAGCTGTGTCCCTGTAGCTCAATTGGATAGAGCGGCTGCCTTCTAAGCAGCGGGTTGTGGGTTCGAGTCCCGCCAGGGACGCAATCAAATAACCATATTTTGCTAAAATTGGAAGAACTTCGTATCTAAAGAAATGGATTGGGAGAGCATAATCAGCCTCATAATCGCCCTTTTAGTGGTAGTTGCCTTGCCTTTAGCCTTTCGCAGAAGAAAGAAAGCCGGACCTCAGAAGGGAGAGGAGCTTTGCCAGCATCTTAAAGAAACGGGGGTGAAGGCTTCGTTGGTAGAAAAAGGCAATGAAAGGGAGAAAATAGGGCCAAGTCGTACCTCAGGGCAAAGGTCAGAGGGAATCATTACGCTACAGGATAAGAATATAGATTCCATAAATATCATCAGCGCCGCCAGCCAGTACGGCACAAACTATTTCCTCGATTACCTGGTGAAAAGCCCAAACATAACGGCGAACCGAATACTAAAGAAGACCAGGCTAACCGTAAAGAAAAGCTCATTCCTGTGGGGCAAGGTGGTAGCTATGGAATGGAAGGGAGATAAATCGTTAGCCCAGAGCCTTAATTTCGATTACCGGCTCAAAGACAGATTGTTGCAGCGTGATGTCCCCGGCCTAAAAGGAAGCATCGGGATCTTCCCTGAGCCAAAACACGGATATACCAGAATAAGAACTTCCTATTCCCTTTCCTCTCCCGAGATACTCGAAGCGATGGATATTATTGCCAGGCACATTAAGTCATGGTGAAACTCGATAACAGGATTATCAGGATAGTCATAAAAGAGGTTAGTTGATAGAATGTGGTACCAGGTGTGAGTTACGGCTAAGGTCGTATATTATTTACAAATTGAATTAGCGATTTTGAAGCAAACAAATCATGGAAGTATATCTGAAGCCAACTCCGGTAATCGATTGTGACGCTCCTCCTGTGAGAGAAAAAGCCCAGAATTTAGCCGGAGATAATGAAAACGATGTGGAGAAAGCGAAGGCACTTTTCTACTTCGTCAGGGACGAGATCAAGTATAATCCCTATGTGCTACAGCATCTTGCTGAACACCATAAGGCAAGCGGCACTCTGAGCAGGAAAGAAGGATACTGTGTTCAAAAGGCGATACTTCTTGCTGCGCTAGCACGAGCTATAGGAATCCCGGCGCGCCTTGGGTTTGCTGATATACGCAACTATATAATCCCTCAAAAATTGATGGAATTGATGAATGGAAGTAACCTTTTTATTTACCACGGCTATTGTGAGCTATATATAGGACAAAAATGGGTTAAAGCTACGCCGGCATTCGACCTGGAAATGTGTCAAAACCATCACATCATTCCAGTGGAATTTGATGGCAAGAGCAATGCCACTTTCCACCGCAACAACCAGGGGGGGAAACTACATATTGAGTATGTTCACGACTATGGTCATTACCCTGATCTTCCACTGGAAGAGATGCTCGGTGCTCGCGTAGAGGTTTATGGCCCTGATTATCTAACAATGCAGGAAAGTTTCCTTAATTTGGGCCCTGGTAATGCTCAGAAAACAATCTAATAACGCCGATGCCAGTTTTCGTCTACCCCACTGGCTTCAAGCCTGGCATACCACGAAGTTCCATAAGCGTTTGCTGATTCAGTCAGGCTTTCAAGCCTGCTGACCACGGTGGTCTCCAGGAAATTCAATCTTTCCTCACGGGACTTTATTTGAGTAGCCTCCTGCCACAAAGCACGCCCGGCAAGGAAGCCCGAAGCTCCAGCCCGACAGGCTAGCTCAACCTCCTGATGAAAAAGTTCAAAATTAACACCGGCGCTCAAGATAACCCAGGGAACCTGACTTGCTTCATTAACTTGATGGCAAAGGTCTGACAGCCTGCCTTTATCTTTCTCATATTCAAGATCGGCTGGAAATTCAGCTTTCAGGACATCAACGGGAAGAGCTGTAATTTGTTTTGCTGTCTCAATTACCATCTGTGCTTTCACCCCTGCAAAATCCTCAGGGCTAGGTTCCTTATTAGCCACTCGGTAACTTACCGGCTCAACTACAAAAGGTATGTCTTCTGCCACACAATCCGCAGCCAGCTTCTGCACCGTGTCCAGTTGTTTTGAGGCAGCACCAATATCAGGACGATAGTAAAGCAAAAGCTTAGCTGCTGTGGCTCCCATTTTCCTTATCTTTTTTACATCCCACTCAGGCAACAAATCGGTGACTCTCGCCTCTGCTTCGCCAGAATAGCCACTCTTCTCCAGGCTGACCAACAAACCCGTTGTTTTAGGAATAACCCCAGCGGCGATTGCCTGTGCAGCACCATAAATGGGGTCAAGCAGGATAGCGGTGGCATGGGGGGCTACAACTCGACACAGGTCTAGCTTGAAATCAACCAACTCTTGATAGCCAGTGTCCTGGGATTGTCCAGCGGAAAGCATCTTCATCAATGAGCCCCTGTGGTCAAGGGCACACATCGCCATTATTCCCCTTCCATTGGCTAATTGCTGCAATCCTCTTATTTTGCCTATTGATATCTTTCTCATATCTCTAGGTAGCTAACACCTTCGCTAATTGTAGCAAGGTGCTATCCATTGCCTTCTTCTTGGTATATGTTTCCTCTAAAGGTACAAGGGCTATTTCACCGTTCAATTCCCCAACCATCAAGCCCGACTTGCCTTCAGCCAAAGCATCTATAGCCGCAGCTCCAAGCTTGCTGGCTAAAATCCTGTCTCTGGCTGTTGGCGAACCACCCCTCTGTACGTGTCCCAGGACACAAACACGGTAATCCAGCCTCAACCTTTCCCATACCTGTTGAGCAACTTGAAACACGCCTCCTGCCTCATCCCCTTCAGCAACTACCACAATGCTTGACTTTTTCCCTTTTTTGAAATTACGCCTTATACTGAGGCAGAGTTGTTCTATCTTCGTCTCTGTTTCTGGTATCAGAATATTTTCAGCTCCGCCGGCAATCCCTACATCCAGGGCTATGAAGCCTCTATTCCTCCCCATAACCTCCACGAAAAAGGGGCGTTGCAAAGACCCCGCGGTATCCCTGATTTTATCTATTGCGTCCAATGCTGTATTCACCGCGGTATCAAAGCCAATAGCATAATCAGTACCATAAACATCGTTATCTATAGTGCCAGGAATTCCGATTACCTTTATATCACCTGATTCAGCTAATGCCACCGCACCGTGAAAGGTGCCGTCACCACCTATAGGAATCAGACCTTCAATCCCTTCCTTATGTAGGAATTGGATGGCCTTCTTAATCCCTTCCTTGGTCTTCATCTCCTCACACCGCCCTGTCTCCAGAAAAGTCCCTCCCCGCTGGATGATGTTTGCCACCGACCTGGGCGTTAACCTTATCAAATCCTCTTCCAGCAAGCCACAATATCCACGCCGAATCCCTGTTACCTCCAATTTATGTCTGTCGGCACAGCGGACTATCGCCCTGATGCAGGCATTCATGCCTGGAGCATCGCCGCCGCTGGTTAACACGCCAATTTTCTTCATATTCCTGCTCCCTTCACCTGGCAATTATAGCACCATCTCTAGCCTAATCAGAACTTGCTAACCTCAACAGTTTAGCTTACCCTTCGATAGTGGTATTATTTTTGAAATTAAAATCCAGGGAACAGGAATTCTATGGTTAAGATACTCCACACTGCTGACATTCACCTAGGAGCAAGATTCTCAATCTTGGGTGACAAAGGAATTAAACAGCGTGAGCAGATTAAGAGCACATTCAAGAAAATCGCCTCCACCGCTATAAACGAAAGGGTGAACATTGTTTTAATCGCCGGAGATTTATTTGATTCAAACTCCCAGCCTCAAGGAAATATAGATTTAGTGGTTGAGCAATTCAACTTGCTCGGGGAAAACAAAATCCCTGTATGCCTTATCCCTGGCAACCATGATCCCTTTGATTCCTCTTCAATTTACAGGAAGGTCGATTTTGAACAGATATGCCCTTATGTAAAGGTTTTCACTGAAGCAGAGATCACCTATAAAGAATATCCCGAGCTTGATTTGAC
>Ga0190294_1000006_pt1 | contig 14262 bp, 15 predicted proteins | sample 48693012_MG_FD_163428 | JGI IMG/M metagenome (GOLD analysis project Ga0190294, IMG submission 163428) | Hydrothermal vent microbial mat bacterial communities from Southern Trench, Guaymas Basin, Mexico - 4869-30-1-2_MG | ecosystem: Environmental > Aquatic > Marine > Hydrothermal vents >...
CTTGTAAACACACGTTACTGGAAATTACCGCAAAGTAGTTTACTCTTGGACCGGGAGGTGCTATCGTGACCGAAACACAAAGGAGGTATACAATGGGTAAAATATTACAGACATTAATCGCACAGAACGACGGTGATCTGGTTGGAGAGGCCTTGAAGTTGATTGACGGCGGTGGAATGATGGACCCGGATTTCAAGGAAATATATCACCAGATTATTGAGTTAGGCTGTACCGCTTATGGTGCGGCTCAGGCAGTTTTCCTCTCCGGTGCATCTGCCCGAAGCATGAAGACCCTCCACTATCACGCCCTCCAGATCGAGGTCAATCTACTTGGATTCCTGAAGCAGGTGACCCCCAACAGTATGCTTACTGAGCTCATGTCCGAAGGAAAATTGGACTGCCCCGACGAGCTGGTAATCGAGCTCGAGAAGCTCCTGAAGGAGAACGACGTCGAGTATGAAAAGTGGGCGACCTACACCCTTATCTCATCCTCCCCTTAAAGGGCCGAGAACTTTAAGGTAGCTTAAATCCGACGCAAACTAATTCCTATACACACATACTACTCCGACTACTTTAAGATAGCTTAAGGACTTTCGAGGACAGACTTCGAAGTCACTAATTAAGCTATCTTAATTTTCTTTGGAGTAGTATGAATTACTAAGTTCCAGAGTACTATGAGAATATAGGGACTTTAAGCTACCTTAAGAAACGCGCCCTTTAAAGGGGAGAGAGAGTTCACCCGAGGGAGGCAGTTTCCTATTGACGGGAGGCCTGAATTCCCCTACCCTGAAAACTCGGAGGCATGTAATTCATTATGGCCAAGACGGAAACCCCAAATCCAATAACCTCACCAGCTTTGGCTGCCCTTGCGAGAAAGCGTGGTCTGGTGGAGAAGGTGAAGAAGCCTTCTCCACTCTCTGCGCTTGAGAGACGCATGAACGAGCAAGCCAGGATCGCAGGTGGTCAGACCAAGCAAAGACAATTTGACGCTGAGGTCTTCGAGCACCTATGCGAGATCCAATGCACCAAGGACGAAATATGTAACTGGTATGGTACTACGGACAAAACCCTGGAAAACTGGATTAAACGGACGTACGACGGCAAGGGCTTCTCCGAGGTATATAATGAGAAAAAGGGTAAGGGACGTATTAGCCTACGTAGGGCTCAGTTTCGTATGGCCCAGAAGAATATAGCTATGGCCATCTTCTTAGGTAAGCAATGGCTTGGGCAGAAGGACTCCATACGCCAGGAGCATACTGGCAAGAATGGAGGCCCTATACGGACGGAAGGCGACAAGAAGCCGAAGGTAGACTGGTCAAAGTTTTCTGTGGCACAGCTGGAAATGATCGCAAAAATCATGGAGCAAGTGAATCCTGATGACGATGGCAGTAGGCGCATTGGCGGAATCGATATTAGTGAACCCCTCAGAATTACAGAGGGTAAAGGCTGAGATCTGCCGAAAGTCATTCTACGCATTTGTGGAGGAATTCTGGCCTGAGGTGTCTGCCAGTGAGTTCGTTTCCAATTGGCACATCCATGTCTTCTGCGAGGAGCTGGCTATCCTGGCTGAGCGGGTAGGTAAGAACCTCCCTAAAGAATATGATCTCATCGTTAACGTCCCCCCAGGTACTACGAAGACCATTATATTCTCCATCATGTTCCCTGCATGGTGTTGGACAAACTGGCACTGGATGCGCTTCATAACCGCAAGCTATTCCAGTCCCCTATCCTTAGAGAGCGCAGAGTACAGCCGAGACCTTGTCCGGTCTGATCGGTTCATAGGCCTATTTCCCAACATAACTATCAAGAGCGATAAGGACACCAAAGGCAACTTCAGGGTCCAAATGAAGGATGAGCAGGGAGTCATTCGTCTGGGAGGTAACCGCTATAGCACCTCAGTAGGTGGCACCCTGACGGGATTCCATGGACATATAAATATCGTCGACGATCCTCTCAACCCGGCACAGGCCGCATCAGACACAGAACTGAAGACGGCCAGGAACTGGATGGACCGCACACTATCGACCAGAAAGGTCGATAAACGGGTCACCCCAACAGTACTGATCATGCAGCGGCTCTCAGAGGGTGACCCAAGTGGGCACTGGCTCTCCAAGAAGAAGAAGAACCTGCGGCACATATGCCTCCCTGGTGAAATTAGAGAATATATGGATTCCCTTGCCCCTCCTGAGCTCAAGAAGCATTATATTGACGATTTATTGGACCCTACCCGGATGGGATGGGACGTCCTCGAGGAGATGAAGGCAGACCTCGGTCAGTACGGCTATTCAGGCCAGGTGGGTCAGAGCCCCTTCCCTATTGGTGGTGGGATATTCAAGATAGACCAGTTCAAGATCAGTGACGGAATCCCCAATTACAGCAGAGTCATTGGGGCTGTAAGATATTGGGATAAGGCAGGGACAGACGCTGCCGATAATGCCATGAGCGCTTTCACTGCGGGTGTCCTGATGTTCAAGCTCAGGGACGGAAACTATTTCATTGCGGATGTGGTTCGAGGCCAGTGGTCAGCAGGGAAAAGAGAGGCCATAATCAGGCAAACTGCGGAGATCGATCGAGCTCTCTACGATTCCCAGGCCGGGTCTAAGCACTGGCTCAGCCGCTACTACCAGGTATGGACTGAGCAAGAGCCTGGTTCTGGAGGTAAGGAATCTGCCGAGAACACCATACGCAACCTGGCTGGATTCGTGGTCAGAGCCGATAAGGTAACCGGGGACAAGATAATCCGAGCTGGACCGTATGCCGTCCAGGTCGAGAACGGCAACGTCATCATTAAAGCAGCTTCGTGGACTACGGAATTCATTGCAGAGCATGAGAAAGCTCCTACAGGGATGTGGAAGGACCAGTGGGACGCCGCAGCTGGAGCCTTCAATAAACTCTCAATGATTAAATTCGCAGGCACATGGGGGAGATAAGAAATGGGAAAAGAATCACTGGTGAAAATGAATGCGGGGGATAAGCCCAGTGAGCGCATGCTCATGAATATGGCTTCTCAGATTATCTCCAGAGCAGCAATGGCCTCTAAGCTGGGGAAGAGTTATGGTGGGGATAGGGATATCTACACTGCCCTGGGCTACAATAAGAATCCTCAATTTAACGACTTCTATACCCGCTATCAGAGGCAGGATGTAGCTAAGCGGATCGTCAAAGCCCCTGTGAGTTCCTCCTGGAGGCAGAAGCCTCTGATCTCCGAGATGGGGGATGAGGAGACTGCCTTTGAGAAGGCATGGTCGATAATGGTCAAGGACAAGAATATTTTCCATTACCTCACCAGGGCGGATCGTATATCAGGTATAGGGAAGTATGGGATTCTCCTGATGGGCTTCTCTGACGGTAAGCCTCTGAAGGAACAGGTCGAGAAGGCAGATCAGCTTCTTTATTTGCGCCCATACTCTGAGGCCAGTGCTGAGATCACTGAGTGGGAGAAGGACGCGAACAATGAGCGATACGGTAAGCCGGTCATCTACAAGCTTCAACCTGCCTCAGCAGATAGGGGTCAGTCCCTGGTCCTTAATGCTCATCATTCCAGAGTCATCCACATAGCGGAAGAAAGTGAAGAGGATGACGTCTATGGGACTCCCAGGATGCTGTCCGTGCTCAACAGATTACAGGACCTGGAGCTTATCTCAGGTGGGTCTGCGGAGATGTTCTGGCGGGGAGCCTTCCCAGGCATGGGATTCAAGGCAGAAGATGGTGCCCAGTGGGATCCGCAGAGCACAGCAGATCTGCAGTCTGAAATTGAGGACTACATGCATGGGCTCAAGCGCTACATACGGCTGAAGGGTGTGGAGGTGGATGAATTCTCTATGCAGGTATCTGACCCCTCGAACCACGTCTCCATTTTACTGGACCTCATCTCTGGAGCAACTGGCATCCCTAAGCGGATTCTGATCGGGTCCGAGCGTGGGGAGCTGGCATCAAGCCAGGATGAGAATAACTGGAATAGCCGTATCGATGAACGTAGAGTAGACCACTGCGAGCCTATGATCTTGAGGCCATTCATTGACAAGCAGATTGAGGTAGGGACTCTCCCTCCCCCGACCAGCAAGGAATATGAGATCGAGTGGCCTCCGCTCACATCCCCTGATGAGGAGCAGCAGGCTACGGTCTCCAAACTTAAGACAGAGGCCTTAGCAAAATATGCAGGCACGCCGGGAGCTGATCTTCTTATCCCTCCGGAGTTCTTTTACAAGAAATTCATGGGGCTCAACGAGGAGGAGATCGAGCAGATCAATGAAATGGTAGACGGGATGCTGGACGATGAACGGTCCCAGATAATGGAAGAGAGAACCCAGCTGGATAAAGAAAGAGAGGAGATGTCTCGACAGACGCCACCTCCTGGGGAGGAAGACTTAGATGAAGAATAAGAAAAAATATGTCAAGCCGAAATTTCACCTCGTCAAGGAGATGACCTTCATGTTTGACGGCATCAAAGCGAAGACAAAGACTATATGCAAACAATGCTCCAGCTGCCATGGGTGCAGATAGGAGGAAGACCTGAATGAGGAGTAATGACAACTATACGGAGAATACTGACAGCTATAATCCCTTTGACGATCTCGTCTTTGAGATCAAGCAAGAGCGTATAGCGATGAGCAAGGACATCCTGACAAAAGCGAAGGCGAGGAAGCTGGCGAACCTACACCCAGCATTCGTCTCATGTGGACCAGATCATGTACCCAGGCCTCATGCGAGATCAACCTTGAAATGACATCTTTAGCGTACAAAATAAATGCCATCAAGGGCATTAGAGGGGCTCAGCCTTTTCAGGTAAGGCCTTCTCGTGCGGCTGACCCCACTAAGACGCTGACGCTTAGAAATGCATGGATACGGGACATCAATAATCGATTTAATGCGCTGAAGAGGGTAATGCGGATCTCCATCACGGACAATGACTGCTTCGGGCTCAAGGACAGACCCCATACCATTCCTGAGCTCATCGCTCAGGGGAGTTACCAGACGGAATTGGACAAGTTGTCTCCCCTAAAGCCCAGCGCTTTTAAGTTCACCAGGAATGATCAGAAAGTCAAAGGCTTCATGACCTGGCTGAAGGAGCAAGAGAAGCTGGGCATCCTGGAGCTGACTGCCACCTCAGGAAGGACGGCAAAGGGGATCGAGGCCTGGTCCAACATCTATATCCAATCTGCCTATACGAAAGGTCTATCTCAGGCCAGAGCGGATCTCATTCAAGCGGGAGTTGATGTACCCAACATAGCTGAGATTCCTGGAGGCATTAGTGGAGTCTTTCATCAGCCTTTTCATGCAGACGCTGTGGGGCTTATCTATTCGAGAGTATATAGTGAGCTGGAGGGAGTGACTGCTGCGATGGACCAGGCGATTTCCAGGCATTTAGCTCATGGTCTTGCCGCAGGTCAGGGACCGTACACAATAGCCCGAGACCTCGTGAAGGACGTCGACAATATCGGCATCAACCGGGCTCGGACTATTGCCAGGACTGAAGTTACGCAGACCTACAATACAGCAGCTATTAACGAGTATACCTCCGCAGAGAGGCTCCTCAAAGAGCCTATTCATGTGCAATGGTGGACGGCGGGAGATGATCGGGTCAGAGCTCATCACATTGAGAGGCATGCGCAGATCTATACCAAGGAAGAGGCCTATGAGCTTATTGGTGAACCAAACTGTAGGTGTGCTCTGCTCCCATGGATAAAGAGCCTTAGTAAGCCTGGAAAGACTCCAAGGAGAATAAGTGAGCCCAGCATGAGGACGTCTGCTGAACCCCCTATGGCAGTGATCGGTGAGAAGGTTGGCTGCCTTCTCCCCGGAGTTACTGGGAATGCCCTCATCACCTTGGCTACCCCGAAGGGATGCTCCGATTACGTGAGATCCCCAAAGGGGAGCTGGACATTAAAGGGGAGACCTGTCTCCGCGAGCGAGGCAAAGCGCTTGGATGGGCTCAGGCTCCCTCCTGGGTGGGACAATGTCATTGTTGCGAGGGATGCCTCAGCTAAGGTGCAAGCTATTGGCCTGGATAAGGTGGGACGATGGCAGTACAGATATTCAGCAGAGCATATAGCTAAGGCGGCTCAGAGGAAATTCGACAGAGTCAAGCTGTTCAGCAGAGACATGTCCTCCATAAGGAGGGGAATCGACGAGGGAGTCAAGGCTGGAGATCCACGGGCGATGCTCATGCGGATAGAGGACAAGACGGTTATCAGAAATGGGTCAGCGGCAGATTACAGAGCGAAGGTGAAGGCGTATGGACTGACTACCCTCCAGAATGAGCACCTGACGATCAAAGGAAATAAGATCTACTTCGATTTCATTGCCAAAAAGGGCGTCCGGGCTCAGTACACCATAACTGATGACGTGCTTGCTCCCTGGCTGAGGCAGAGGAAGGCGGCTACGAAGGTCGGGGAGAAGCTTTTCCCTGATGTGCCTGCCTCTAAGCTGAACTCTTATCTTTCTGAACTGGCTGGTGGGAAGAAGTATACGGTAAAGGACTTCAGGACCTACCATGCGACCCGGATAGCCAGGGAGGAGCTGAAGAAAATAAAGAACCCGTTTAATCTGACCAAGAAGCAAATGGACAAAATAGTGAAGGACGTCTCCACGAAAGTGTCCAGTTTCCTTCACAATACACCCTTGATGGCTAAGAGCTCATATATTGATCCGATGGTATGGGACATGATAGGTCTGAAGGACGTCTCCTTCGCTCTGAAGAAGAACCCTTTCAGAGTCAAGAAAGCAGTGAAGCGGAAACCTAAGGCCGCACCGAAGCCCAAGGCCAAGGCTACCCCTAAAGCTAAGCCCACAAAGAAGGTAAGCAAGACGGATCCTACTCACTGGGTCGATGCGAAGACCATAAAGGAGGCCAACCTCCAGTTCTGGGATAGGTGGAAGAGGGCGAATTTCCACGGATTCACCACGGATAAGGAAAAGTTGAAGGCTATGAATGCGTGGGGTAGGATGCTTGCTGAGGAAGTGAGGAACAATCCAGCTCTTCGGAGACATATAAAGGGAGACAATGTCCACTCCTTTGATCTGTATAAAAATAAGAGCATACCTCTCAATAAAGCCATGAAGAAGAAGAAGTTGCCGACTGATCTGGACGGGCTTTATTGGGAGGATTCATCGTCGGGGTTGAGGATGAAATCTATCCATGTAGCGAATGCAGGGGACGATCTCACACGGATGGCGACTTCGGGTATAGGGGAAGGTCACTTTGCGGTAGGTCAGGGAGCTACGCGGGCGAACTTCATGCATGAGTACGGGCACAACGTGTATGCGCATATGCCTGATGTGCACTCGAAGAAATGGAAGGCTATCATGAGGGACATTGAGATTAGCGATCTCAATTCCTCGATCTCGCGGTATGCCTCTTCTCATGAAGCGGAGGCATTCGCTGAGGCCTTTAGCGCGTATACCCATGCGGCATACGGTCTGAAGGGAAAGAGATTACCGTACGAGATAGAGAAGTTCTTTGCGGAAATGTTCAAGAAGGAACCTCCGATAAAGTTAGGACCGAAGCCACCTCCGGTTAAGAAGAGGCTCCCGACGAAAACCAAATTGCATTACTCGGATAAGCAGATGAAGGAGTTCGAGAAACTCGCCGGGAAGGGAGATGTACAGGCAGAGATAATCTCGAAAGAGTTTGCCGCTTACGGGAATCGCATCACCAAGAAGGAAGCGGAGGAGATCGCTGATGCATTGAGGGGCTACATGGGCAAGGATCATGACAAATGGAAGGCAGTACAGGATGGAGCAAAGGGAATCAGGGGAGCTGCCGCTATCGAGAAGAAGCTTGCCTTGATCGACAAGTACATAAAGCACGCTCCACCGATTCCGGGGGGTAAGACCGAGCTATACAGTACATTCTCCCGTGCCAGTCTGAAGGAGTTCTCTGTAGGTCAACCGATTAGGAATCCCATATTTAATCGATACTTTGATTCAGTAGACGGGGCAATGGGAGTGAGGAAGATGGACAACACTAAGGATGCCCTCATTAAGATCGTCGGGAGTGGATTCAGGGGAGGAGCGTCGGTGAAGCACTGGGGTAAGGAGGGATATAACGTCCTCGTTGGTAATGTCAAGGTGTTTAAGATGGTTAAGAAGGAAATGGTGAGTGTACCTGGCCTGAAGGGTAAATTCCTCCAGGTCACCATTCAGGCATACAAATAAGGAGAAAGCGATGCTGAAGGAACCGGAGTGCTCGAAGAGAAAATGCAAATATTTCTTGGGGGTGCTCACTAACGGTGATGAGACGATAGAGAGGGTCATATGTTCCGCTTTCCCCGTGAGCATCCCATCAGACATCGCCTATGGCGGCTATAAACACGAGTCCGTGCGCGAGGGTCAGGAAGGTGAGTATGTCTATTCAGCAGAATAAAGAAGAAGACTTTAACGAGTGGTTGGAATCCATAGTGTTCGTGGACGCTAAGGGAAATCTGGTCCCGGCGACACTTACGGATGATGAATCCACTGACCCAGAAGGCGACAGGGAGGGAGAATAATAAGGTCCAGAAAGGGCAAATAGGTGAGTTCATCTATTCTAAAATATAGAAGGGAGGGAGAGTGATATGCTTCATAACATTCAGTTCATATTAGACAATTACACAACCAGAATGGAGGCCTTAGACGGTCTGGACTATCTCGTAGCCCCAGTGGTCATGCTCAAGGAGGGGGTCCACGCTGGGTCATCAGGTCCCATGTTTTACTCAGGGGATGAGATCCTCAAGTCAGTCAATGTCTGGAATGGCGTCCCGGTTACATTGCCTCATCCAGATAAGGATGGTAATCTGGTGAGCGCCAATAGCCCGGAGATGATTGCCCAATTTAAGGTAGGCAGGGTCTACAATGCTGTCTGGGTAGATGACTCCCTGAAGGCCGAGGTATGGCTTGAGCTAGATAAGCTAAATACTCTTGGGGAAGATGGAATCCTGGAAACCATCAAGGAGAGTGGTGAACTGAATGTGTCTACAGGGCTGTTCTCTGAGGACATTGCAGAGCCTGGTACCTGGAATGGTGAAGACTTCAGTGCAAAGGTCGTCAATATCAAGCCCGATCACCTGGCCTTGCTGCCTGAGTCGAAGGGAGCATGCAGCTGGGAGGACGGCTGTGGAATCAGGGCAAACAAGAGAAGTATGGACCAGACCATGAATGCGGTGTACAGTGCGGTCCAGGCTCATGATACGGAGACGATTTATCACTATGCAACGGAGATATTTGACGACTATGTGATCTTTGAACGGGTCGCACGGAAATCGTCAGATCCTCCTAAATTATATCGACAAGGGTATGCCATTAATACAGATGGAGTGGTTGTATTTACAGATGAACCAACACAGGTAAAGAAAGAAGTCGAGTATGTACCTATAACTGCAAACAAGGAGGAAGATGAGATGAACGGAAAAGCGAAAGACAACAAGTGCTGCCCGGAGAAGGTCCAGTTGCTGATTGAGAACGCGGCGACCCCATTCGAGGAAACCGATCGGGACTGGTTAGAGGCAATGACGGAAGATCAGATCGATAAACTTACGCCTCCGGAGCCGAAGGCCAATGAGGAACTGAAGCCTAAAAGCTCCAAGGAAGAGATCGCTGCGGCAGTCAAGGCAGGCGCTGAAGGAGCTGAAGGTACTCCTATCGCGGAGATCGTGAAGGACAATAAGCAAACCGAAGGGAAGGTCGATACCCCGGAAGCTTATATCCAGAATGCTCCTGCGGAGATTCAAAGCGTGCTGACGGAAAGTCTGGTTATGCATCGGCAGAAGAAAGATGACTTGGTTAAAGCTCTCCTGGCCAATCAGAATAATTCCTTCTCGGAGGATGAGCTGAAAGGTATGGAGCTGGTGGAGCTCAAGAAGATTGCGAAACTGGCGCAGGTCAACAACTATGAGGGGGGTGGAGGCCAGCTGCCCGTGGAAGTCAAGGAAGAGGAAGGCCTGGGATTGCCCAAGATGAATTGGGAAAAATAATCGGCTAAAACGAGTCATAATCATCAATTAACGAGGAGGAACAAAAATGAGCTATAACACGATTTCAGTAATCTCCGAAGGTAGTGTCCAGAAAGAGGCCTTAGCATCCGGGTCCATTACCCCTGGGCATCTGCTGGAGCAAACCAATGCGGCAGTGGACACCGTGAAGGTCCATGCGACAGCGGGGGACTTTGCCCAGAAGGCATTCGCAGTAGAGGATGACCTCCAGGGAAATACCATCGATGACGTATACACTGTCGGTGAGCGGGTCCTGTACAAAGTCTTTCGTCCCGGCGATGAGGTCTATGCACTTCTGGCCAATGGGCAGAATATCTCCAAAGGTGACAAGGTGGTCTCCAATGGTGACGGGGCAGTGAAAGCCCGTACCTATCCGGCTGACTCTTCAGCTGTGGTCCAGGAAGAGCATGTAGTCGGTATTGCCAAGGAAGCCAATGACAGGTCTTCGTCAAGTTCTGCCATTGATGACGCTGAAAGTGCAAGGCTGCTCATCGAAGTCTGCTAAGCACCCAGCTGAACCCATGAACGGTATAATCATAATTTAATCAAACTAAGGAGGAATGAGAAAATGAAAAACGCGATAGTTGATGGCATCTTTCAAGGAAAGGTGTATGGGTCCACAGCAGCCAGATTGGTTGCCAACGGTATGGACCCCGCAGCCTTAAGACCCTGGAGAAACGATCAGGGTCAGGGCTTCATCACCGTGAATGGCCAGAACATTGTCCATAACGCTGCCACCCTGAGGAAAGACGAGTGGACGCAGATGGATGATGCCATCCTGGCAGAAGCCCAGCTCCGTATGGTCGGTGTTGGCGATCTGAATTCACGGAACCTCACCTATAATATTTCCAATGGCCTCGGTACCACGGTCTTGGAAACGGAGAACATTTCAGACTTCTCCGATGCCGAAATGAATATGGACGCAGTGACCCGAGGAAGAGATGATAGGCTCATCTATGATATCGGATACTTGCCTCTCCCTGTGATCCATAAGTCTTTTCATTACAATATCCGTGCCCTGTCCGCCAGTCGGACCAAGGGAGCCCCACTGGACACTTCCACAGCGGTCCTGGCCTCCCGGAAAGTATCGGAAAAGGTCGAATCCATGCTGTTCAACGGTTCCAGCTCCTTTAATTACGGCGGCGGGACCATCTACGGCTACACCGATTTCCCGAGTCGCCTGACCGGAAGTCTTGCTGGTCCATGGGATCAGATAGACAGTTCAGGTGCTGGCGGTGAAACCATCCTCCAGGACATCAGAACCATGAAGCAGGCGTTGATCGCCAATCGTTTCTACGGTCCTTACCTGGTCTACCACGCACCCGCATATGAGACGGCTCTGGACGATGACTTCAAGGCCGCATCAGATAAGACCATTCGTCAGCGGATTCTTGAGGTTGGTGGCATCGAAGACGTCAAAGTGGCGGACTTCCTGAGCACCAATTGCGTACTCATGATTCAGATGACCTCGGACGTTGTCCGTATGGTGAACGGTCTGGGCGTTACCCCGGTCGAATGGGACTCCGAAGGTGGAATGGTCTTTCATTATAAGGTCATGACTATCCAGGTACCTCAGCTCAGGGCAACCCAGGCGGGACGTACCGGAATCGCGCACTACACTGAATAAACCCCTTAAAAGGCCGAAGTAGTAGCAGGCCATAGAAAGGAGGCATAACCAATGTCGCACTATCAAATGAAAAAGATGGTCGGACCTCACAGGCACGTTGATGGAACATGGATTAAGCCCGGAGACGTGCTCGACTGTGAGGAGCATGAGATTAGAGGGGCTCTGGATAAGTTTGAGATGATTTCAGAGGCGAAGCCTGCGTCCTCTCCTGAGGAAGATGGGGAGAAGAAGACCGACAAGGCGGGCCTGGTCCTCTTGCACCGGGGAGGCGGCAGATACAACGTCGTTAATCCGGAGACAGAGGAGAAAATCAACGATGACTATCTGACGAAGGAAGAAGCCCAATCACTCTTGCGGGAAAGAGGAGAGAGTACCATCCCGGTTGAGGCACTGTAGATGGGAAGCTCTCCTTGGAAAGCCCCGAGGATGTGGAAAGGAAGCACATCCTATATCCTTGGTGGTGGACCAAGTCTGAATCTGGTAGACTTATCACTGATACACGATCGGCGATGCATAGGCGTCAATAATTCTTTTTTACTCGGACCGTGGGTGGATGTATGCTGGTGGGGAGACATGAAATGGCTGATGTGGCACCGGAAGACTCTGCTCTTCCAATATCATGGCCTCGTTGCGTCTTGCAATACCAACACTGGCATTATCCAGAGGAATAGCTGGGTCAAGTTCTTCAGACGTGGAAAGCCCATGGGCATTGACCCCAGACCAGGGATGATTTCCTGGAATCGCAACTCCGGGTGCAGCGCCATCAACCTTGCCTACCATTTCGGCTCTACTCGCATTGTTCTCATTGGCTTTGATATGCAAGAAGGCCCCTCCGGTGAAACTCATTGGCACGGAGGTCACGCAGAAGCAAAGGTCAAATACGCAAGGAAACAAAAGATGAGGAAAGTCAAAGCAAGGACTCTATACGAACGGTTCAGACAGACAACTGCTTTCATTGCCCGGGATGCTGGAAAACTCGGGGTGGAGATCCTCAATGCATCTCCGGTATCAACCATTGATGTTTTCCCGAAGGTCAAATTGGAGGACACGTTATGATCCAGAATTGTAAAGTCGGGACCAATGTAACTATAGGGCACGGAGTCATTATCGACGATGGAAGCGTCATAGGTAATGACGTTTTTATTGGGCACAATACAGTCATCCGAAGCGGGGTCAAGATTGGGCATGGGTGCGTAATTGGACATCTCGTATTGATCGAGAGGGACACCTTTATTGGGAGGATGACTACTATACAATCGCAATGCCATATAACGGCTGAAGCGGAGATAGGGGAGCGGGTCTATTTCGGACCTTGCGTGACCATCATTAACGAATGGAAGATAACCAAGCATCGCCACCATGTGACTCCACAGGACCTTAAAGGTCCAAAGATAGGAGATGGAGCGCGGATAGGTACACGGTCTCTGATCATGCCCGGAGTCAGCATCGGGATAAATGCAATGATTGGAGCTGGGTCAGTCATAACCAAAGACGTAGGAGAGAGGGAGATCTGGCGCGGTCCACAGGCGTTAAAGGTGGGGATGGTCCTGAAGGAGGAGCTGATATGATCCCAACGTTTGGGTGTATATACAAGACTGGGGGAGACTATACGATGGTCGATGTCCTCCGACTGAAGCACAATGTGGAGAGACGGACTTCGGTTCCGTATAATTTCGTCTGCTTCACTGATGACATTAACCTCCTCCCTACGTCTGCCATGGAAGACGGAAGGATTGACGTAGTCGAGGTCCTCGATCACTGGGCTCGGCCTCTTCTTCAGAACAACCCGGGATGGTGGAGTGTTCCGGAAGTCTTTCGCCTCACAGGGCCTGTTGTGGTAACAGGGCTTGATACTGTTTTTGTAGGGTCGGTTGATCCTTTCTTTGAGCTTGCCGAGACATGCACGCCTGAGCAGTTCTATATGATCCACGCTTTTAAACGCAGTGAGGTCTGGGCCTCCGGGTTCATGGTTTGGAACGGGGACTGGTCCTGGTTATTCAATGAATTCAATTACAAGGAAGATTCCCGGGAGTTTGTTGGTGAACAACGATACACACGCACCCGGCTTCTTGAACGGGGGGTTGCGATCCAAGGGGTGCAAGACGCTATTGACGGGATCTATTCTTACAAACATCACGTCAGGGGCAAGGGACTTCCGGAAGATGCCCGGGCAATTCTGTTTCACGGACGGCCTCGACCAAGTCATGTTCGTGAACAATGGGTAAGGCAGGAATGGCGATAACAGCAACCAAGACCCAAAAGGTGTACCCGGATATGTCAAATACAAGACAAGTGGCAGATATCGACAGAGAAGTGGGAAGGCTTCTGGATAATGACCTGCGCGATAGGGGAAGTGCGATGGGGAAGAGGTTTGCCCCGGGTCCCCGCAAGCGCGTTCGTCAAACCAGGCGCGATATCGAAAAGAAATGGATGCCGCCCAAAGGGACTTCGATGGCGCACCCGGCCAATCGCGGGACCATTGAAAAAGCAACTGCAAAAGAGATGAAAGAGGCTTGTGTCGGAAAGGTCTGTGAGATTGGTTGCGGGACCGGGCGGATTGCTAAGTATTTCAAACCCAACAGATATCTCGGGCTGGATATTAACCCCACCTCAATCCTGGCGGCGGAGAAAGACAATCCCAAGCATAAGTTCGACCTTGTCTTGTGG
>Ga0190294_1000007_pt1 | contig 14073 bp, 21 predicted proteins | sample 48693012_MG_FD_163428 | JGI IMG/M metagenome (GOLD analysis project Ga0190294, IMG submission 163428) | Hydrothermal vent microbial mat bacterial communities from Southern Trench, Guaymas Basin, Mexico - 4869-30-1-2_MG | ecosystem: Environmental > Aquatic > Marine > Hydrothermal vents >...
CGTTTTTGGGATATTACTGTTGACGGGGGTGGCGTCGATGAGATTACATTGGTGCCTGTTGTTTCAACTGAAAGACAATTCCCATTCACGGCTGCTGGCAATCTCAATTTCGCGGCAAACATTGTCGCTGAGACGGATAATGAAACGCGATACACAATGTATTTCGATTACATTACCACCACGGCCTTGACAAACCTGAAAGTGACAGGCGCGTCGGGTGCATCGGCTACCTTGGATTGGTCTGGTGATGTTGGTTTGCTTGATCATCTGTCCAACGGGGACTATGTGAAGATCTCCGGGTTTACTACAGAGACAAGCAACAATGGGTTGTGGCAATTGACTGGAGCGCCAAGTTCAAATACTGCCGCTGCCGATAAAGTTGACGGAGTTAATCCTACAACCGAAGCTGTTGGCGATGCCGCGACGGTTCTCCAGAATCCATTTGAATCTCCCGGGGCTGTTATCGTTGAGGATAATAGCGACGTAGACATTGATGGTGAAGTAGACTCCGCTCAGATTGGTTGGGACTTTGACTATACAAATAATAACCAGGGTGGAAGGACGCCAAACGAGGATGCAGATGTCACCGTTGTTGCTATTGCTTATGATGGTGCCCAGTATACAACCGTTGCATACACCATCACGGAATCCACTGGCCAGAACATTGCTATCAATCCAGTCGATGAATTAAATTATGAGAACCCAGCTTAATTAATAGGAGGGGAATTTGACACCGATACAAGTAAAGAGGTTACTGGCACTGCTCAAAGCGAAGGCTGAAAAGCCTGAGAAAGAAATCATCTTTGAGGTGCCAGAGGGATTCAAAGAGTCATTCGAGAACCAAAAGAACTTTCGTGGTTGGATTAACTATCACGTCACGTGGGATGTCACAAGAGAAGATCCTTGGGTGGTTAGGCTTCGGACAATTTCTTTGGTCGCTGAGTGGCATAGAGAACTCATTAAACTTGTCCCAGTGATATCTCCAACGGGTGAAATAATGGAGGCTGAAGAATGGGAGAAAAGGTCACATTCAACGCAACGACAAGAGTCATAACCGTTACCGAAGCCCCAGACGCTGAAGGAGAGGTTTACATTGATGTCAAGGCCGATTTGTATAGTGATGGCAAAGAAGATTGGGTTGCCACTGAGGCTTTGAGAAAGGTCATCTTCCCGATTGAGGTAACAGGTGGAGATAACCTGCCCGGGGAGAAAGCTCTCGGAACCACTTATTTCCTTAGGTCCGACTGGAAGATTGCTCCATATGAGGCTTCTCATAGAATGGTTATCAATGGGAATTTATATGCGGTTGATGGCTCAGACCTTTTCCTTGACACTGCTGGTTCTTTTATCGTTAGGATTATGCAGCAGGTTTCTAATTTGGTTGACTCTACAGTTCAGCAACTGGATGACATTCAATACGCTTCATACAATGGCGGAGTGACGGTTGATCTTAATTCATCATATACAGGGACCGACCATCCTGTAGGGACTCCGCGAGAGCCAGTTAATAATTTTGAGGATGCGCTCTTGATTATTGAGCGGGTGGGCCTTCCAAAGAAGTTTTTTGTTGTTGGTGATGCGGTTATAAATAATGCTAATGACTTCACAAACTATGTGTTTGTTGGAGATTCCGAAAGCAAGACAACATTTACCATCATGGCGGATGCGACCACTATTGGTTGTGAGTTTTATGACGCATTAGTGACAGGGGTTCTTGACGGCATGAACGAGATAGTCAATTGCATTGTTAAGGACCTGACTTATTTCAATGGTAAGATTTATGGATGTGGGTTGCTTGGTGATATAGTGCTTGATGGTGGTGCTGATGGGGTGATAGGCGATTGCTATACAGTTGATCAAGACAATCCTCCTGCAATTGACATGGGCGGTTCTGGTCAAGATTTGGCAATGCCTAATTATAGTGGCCTTCTCACAATTAAGAATTTCACAGGGCCAACAAACGATGTCGGTATTGGCCTTGCCGCTGGTGCGATCATACTTGACCCCACAATAACTGCGGGGAACATTATTATTGGTGGCAGCGGGTTATGTGAAGAGAACTATACCTCCATCACATCGATTAATCTTGCAGGGCTTAATTCTCCTGCGGGCACCGCAAATGCGGTATGGGGACATGAATCGGCGCTTCGTCTTCTTGGATTGACCCAAGAAAATTATTATCTGGACAACACGGTTTATTCAACCCACAATGGGATCAAGCTCTTGACGTCTGGACGGATTCGATTATATAGTGACCCGGCTTCGGTTGGGACGACCTCTGATGTCATTGCCACATACACAGTCACATCCTCGTGGGTGGCTGATGAGCTCCAGACATATAAGGTGGTAAAGATATGAGTATTGCTCTGGCAACCAAAGGAATTATTGCGGGGTTCGGCGGGGGTGGAGATGGTGCGCCGGGCGAAGATATTTTGGTCTTCGCTGTGGCTTTGGGCATTGATGTACCAGCTGTTGCGGTTGCGGTTGATACTCCGCCCGGGGTTGCTGTCTCAATTGATGCTCCTGCCCCAATTGAAGTCTCTGTTTCAACCGGGCAGCCGTCAATCGCAGTCGATGCGGGAGGCGAAACAATCAACGTTGATATCGTTTGCACGGAGGGTTAAATGGCTGATATATCGGTAAAGCAAAAAGAAGCAAAGACGGTAACATTCACAATTACACAGAATAATGATGCGCTTGATGTGAGTGGCGGAGAGTTTAAATTTGCTGTTAAGAAGGCAAAGGGCGACACTACCTACCTGATTGAGAAAGAGACAGCAGATTTCGATGTCTCCGAGGCCGGAGATGGCATTTTGCGTACAATCCTTAATGAGACGGATCTGGATTTGGAGGCGGGAGAGTATATTGCTGAATTGAAGATCGATCTTTCCACATCTTCCGCAGTAAACGATAATATTGACAAGAGTGCAGACCTTTCGCTTGAAGTCCTTCAGGCCGTGATTACAGACTGATGGAACTGAATATAATAGTCCACGGGAGATCCGCGAGCACGCTGTTGGCTCGGATGTTAATGGGGACCAGGCAATTCACCCTTTGGGGAGATAGAAATTTTGCTTGTGAACTCAAGACATTTAAGCAGCCTGGGACCTGGCGATGTGACTATATCTCCAGTGCCCTCGAGCCATTTAAAGGTGGCCATCGTATACTGGCTAAGCTCCCTGAGTTCCAGTATTTCCTGGAGCTTCTCTTCCCATTCGGTGCGCGTGTACTGGTGAATGAGAGGTCGGCTATCGAGAAGCTGAGATCCCTCATCGAGATCGGCTGGGACTTCAGAGCATATGAACGATATGAGGAAAAGAAGCTCGTGAAGAGGGCTACCTTTGATTTCCTTACGCATGGTGGGACGGCTAATATTTTAGCCCGATCACATACCGTCAAGGCCTTCCTTGTCCTGGCCTGGGGTAACTGGAGGGTCAGGCAGAAGCTCGATCTCTATTCTGGGGATTACTTATTTCTATCTTTCGATGAGCTCATGATGAGGCCACATGATGCCTATGCGAGGCTCGATGGCTTTTATGGGTTTGAGCACGGGGCTTTCTGGGATAAGTGGGACAAGATGAGATCAAAGAGGCACCAGAAGAGCGGGAGAGACCTCGAGGACTCATCTGCCTTCGCGACCCCATACGAGGCAAAGTTCAAGCCACGACAGCTCAAGACCTTCTCAAATATCCTTAAGATTTTCCGTTAGGCTTCTTCTTTTTTAAATATTTGATATAGTCATCCACGACCTTACTAAAGGAGGCGCATGCGAGCATTTCCTCTTTGGTCGGCTTCAGATTATACTTAGATCGGACATAGATGTTGACGTCATTCCCCTGCTTCGCGTCGAATCTTACGATTAATGTCGCTGTCATCTCTCCTCCAATTCATTGATTACTAATACTCCGCCTCTCTCTATCGGACAGTCAATGGTGTTCATGCATATGACTTCCGGGCGAAAGTCGTGGATTAGATTATCGTGGATCCTGTACAGCTCGATCGTGCCCACTGCAAGGAAGAAAGCTATGATTGTCAACATTATCTTGATGTAGGGCATAACTCCCCCTTTATGTAGCTGGTTATCTTGATGGCCACCTTTAGTGCGGCTTTCCCAACCTCTCCGGTCACCAGGGGTTTCTTCCTGGTCCTGACGGAATGAATGAAGGCTCTTAGTTCATTTGCTAATGGATCTCCATAGTTCCCATTGAAGTCAATGTACATACCATTCCCTATATACATGCCGCGAACTGTACTGAGAGTCCTTCGGTCTGCTCTCAGATGCGCATAGAAATTATTGTCAAAATATATCTGGGCAAAGGCACTATCGACCCCTTTGTCAGGACTTTCCGCAAAAAGCGAGGTGATGGGCGATGAATTCCAGCTCAGTACGAGGTCGATGTCATGAATCATTAAGTCCATCACGACCCCTATATCGCGGACCCTTTCTGTGTATGGAGAATTTCTTACTATCTCGACGTGAGAGAGGTCCCCCATAGCTAACTTGGGAATCAATGGGTTAAATCGCTCGATATGCCCTACCTGAAGAATCAGATGGTGGATCTCCGCAAGCATGATGAGGTGATCAGCCTCCTCGACAGTCGAGGCTATCGGCTTTTCGATGAGGACATCGATCTCACGGCGTAATAAGTCCCTGGATATACGGAAATGATTTTCCACGGGAGTGCAGACACTCACGGCATCGACGTCAGCCATATAGAAATCATCGAGTATCCTGCACCCGCATTCACGAGCAAGAGCTATCGCCTTGTCCTTATCTATGTCCCGGACTCCCACCAATTCCACGTCGGGCATTGCCGCGTATTTCCGGGCATGTAGCGAACCCATGTGGCCTATACCTATTACTCCTACTCTAATAGGCTTCATTGATCACCTCCACTACCTTTGTTTGTTCCTCATTGGTTAAGTACGGATGCATCGGCAGACTGAATATCCTCTCAGAAATGTCCTCGGCATTCGGGAAGTCTCCTGTGCTGTAGCATAGGCTTTGAAATGCCGGGTGAAGATGCAACGGATGGGGATAGTATATCCTGGTAGGTACCCCATGGGCATCTAATCGCTTCATCAAGCTGTGCCTGTGCATCGAGTCTTTTGCCAGCACAGAGAATAGTGCGTGTGAGCTGACTATATCCTTATTCATAGTTTGATGGCTCACAGCGCAGTTAGGTACCTGAAGCATTGAGTTGTATCGGTCTGCTACCTCTCTTCTTTTCCTGGACTCTTCAGGGAAGATGTCAAACTTCACGTCCAGTATAGCTGCTTGGATCGTATCGAGCCTCCCCGTCATGCCGGTTCGGTTATGGGTTCCATTGAGTACTCCGTGTCTGATTATCATTCTCAATTGCTGAGCGAGATGGAATTTATTGGTGAAGCACATCCCTCCGTCGCCATAGCATCCAAGGGGTTTAGAAGGGAAGAAAGAAGTGCAGCCTATATCCCCTAATGAACCAGACTTCACTCCAAAATATACAGCTCCAAAGGACTGGGCGGCATCCTCAATGAGGAATAGCCCTTCTCTATCGCAAATTTCTCGGAGTCCTATATAGTCACAAGGTAGCCCGAACATGTTCACTGCGATTATGCCCTTGGCAGAAGGAAGAGAATCCTTTAGCCATTTCACTTGGCCCACATCAATATTAAAGGTGTTCGGATCGATATCAAAGAAGACTGGCTCTGCACCGCATAACGCTATAGCTTCTGCAGCTGCCCCGAAGGTGAAAGGTGTAGTCAGAATCAGATCCCCTGGGCCGACTTCGTAAGCCATGAGGGATGCCAGGAGAGCCTCTGTCCCAGAAGCACAGGCAATGGCGTGCTTAACTCCTACAAAGTTTGCTAATCGGTCCTCTAAGCGTTTGATCTCCGGACCATCAATATACTGGCCATGAGCCATTACCCCTTCTATGGCGTAATCAAGTCTGTCCTTTATGCGACTCTGTTGAGTCTCCAAGTCGATAAATTTCATGTCATTCTCCTCTCAGCTTTAGCAGTTCCCGGATCAGGCCGTGCATGTCTTTAAGCGCTATCGAGTTCGGCCCGTCACAGAGCGCTTTGTCTGGTTGTGGATGCGTTTCGATGAAGACTCCGTCAGCGCCAGCAGCTACTGCGGCTTTAGCGAGGACTGGGGCGAATTCTACTTTTCCACCTGAGGTCTCACCGCGACTCCCAGGCGTTTGAACGCTATGGGTTGCGTCGAATATGACAGGGCATCCGGTGCTCTCCTTCATTATCGGGATGCTGCGCATATCCACGACCAGATCATGATAGCCGAAGCAAGTCCCACGCTCGGTTAGCATTATGTACTTAGCCCCGACAGATTCCATCTTGAGGACCGTATTGACCATATCCATTGGAGCAGCGAACTGCCCTTTCTTCACATTAATCGGGGTAAAGGTCTTCGCTACCTCAATAATGAGGTCTGTCTGGCGCGACAGAAATGCCGGGATCTGAATGACGTCCAGGACCTCCGCTGCTTCCTCGATCTCACTTATCCGATGAACATCGGACATCACCTCAATCTCCAGTTCTTGTCTGATGCAGGACAGTATCTTCAGCCCCTCCTTATGCCCAGGTCCTCTGTACGAATGAAACGAGGACCGGTTTGCCTTATCGTAAGAGGCCTTGAATAGGAAGGGGATGCCAAAGTATAGGGAGAGCTTCCTCAGATGAGCAGCTATATTGAACGTCATGTCATAGTCCTCTATGACGCATGGTCCGGCGATGAGTAGAAGTCGGGGGTCCTTGGCTTTAAAGAGTCTCTCGATGATCATTTTTCTCCTCCATTATTCTTATGACTTTAAACCAGTCTCCTGCGGTGTCGACACTATGCCCCTTATGCTTCGTCATGATGACTCTGACGGGGATATCATTCTCCATGAATCGGAGCTGTTCCAGATTCTCCAGAGCTTCCCATTTCCCTGTGGGAAACCCTGCAAATTTTCGCAAGGTCTTCATTCGGAAGGTGTATACCCCTATGTGGATCAGGTCTGAGATGTTGGCTCTCGAGAAGCAGACTGCATCTCCATGCTCGTTTCTCAGGACCTTGACCCGATTAAGGTCCCTTGAGCTCCCATCGTAGGCAGCTGTGACGACTAATGGCGTGCCTGTGATGAGTGGCCAGACTATCTCATCGATCAAATCTGGATGGATCAGGGGTTCATCTCCTTGTATATTGACTACAATATCCTCGTCATCGAGAAACATCCATTCAGCTGCCTCGAATACCCTGTCTGACCCTGTCCTATGTAGTTGACTTGTCAGAATGACTGGGACGATCAGCTCATTTGCCTTGGTATATATCTCTGAACTGTCCGTCGCTAAGACTACATCATCCAGCAGTCTACATTGCTTTGCTTGATTCCATACATGCCAAAACATCGGTTTGCCCTGGATATCAGCTAAGGCTTTACCGGGGAAGCGCTTTGAGGCATATCGTGCTGGAATTATCCCTATAACCCTCATAGCTTTCCTCCTTGGCTTTCTCGAAATATGTCCTCTGGATCGTACTTCACGAACATGACCTCGATGATTATGGTCTTTTTCTTAGCTGTCCGGAACTCATGAGGCTCTCCTGGTCGGGTGGTAAAGATTTGATTCTCAAGGACGTCCGAGGAGCCAACCCCTACGCCGTCGTCGAGCTTTACGATCAGCTTTCCCCGGACGACGAAGAACAGATTATATTTGGTCTTATGGTAATGCCATGAGCACCGTTGCTTTGGCTTCAAGTACAGGACACTGACCTCGCACAGGTCATTCTGGAATATAGTCCACTTCTCTCCCCACGTTTTACGTGTACGCTCCATAGCTTTCTCCTCCAGTAAAGTATATGAGGACATTCCGGTGCGGGAATGTCCTCACAGATTTTCCCTATCCCCGTCGGAGGGATCGCTGTACTGTTCCGCACTTGGGGCACAGGAAAGTCAGTACGTCGCGGCCCTCAAAGTCTTCCTCTATATTCAGGGTTGAGACCTTTTCCTCATCTACGGACATATTGCATTTTTTGCAGTTGACCATGATAGCATTCTCGTAGCTCATGTGCATCTCCTTAGAATCGTCGCGTGGAAGTGAAGTGAGAGGCCACCTGGAGCAGATCGTCCAGCCTGGTGGCCTCTCAGGGCGCTTATTTATGCATCCCGGCTTTCTTCATTGGTCCGTACCACTGGTACTCCACACTTCGGACTGATCTTCCAGCGGCTATAGCGAACTCTCTGAATTTGTTGGGATTCTTGGCATTTGCTTTCACGAATTTAGCCAGGGCTAACCGGTCTTCCTTGGTCCACTGGCTCTTATGCTTCTTTGCATCGATCTTGAGGGTGGTCGCGGCTCTCGAGCTTGGGCTGCTCGTGATGAGAGCGGCATCCTTCGACGCTCTCATGATGGCTCCACCATTGACGGGGAGGAACTTCTTGGTCTTCGGCTCTCCCCTGAGGTTAATCAGGGACTTAAATGCTACGAAGTCTCCGACCAGATAATCGGCATTGACGTCGCTCATTTCCACGTTGTCGCGCCTCTTCGGGTACTCTCCGAGTTTTCCTTTCTTGAGCTTTGGTATGACATAGCCGAGGATCACTCCCAGATCGTCAAAGCCCTCATTGTGCGCGATGAAGAGCTTGTCCCCTTCCTCAAAGCCTTCAGGTATCCGGCGAACCTTCTTGAGGAATCCGTGCTCCAGGGCTTCCTCGACGTAGTCGGCGATCCGTGGGTAGGAGTAATAGCCTATCCAGATCATGAAGGCGTCCTTGTCCTTCTCCTCCGGTTTACTGAGGACAAATGGGTTTTTATCGCTGAGCGGCTTCTCCCGCTCGATGGGAGGCTCTTCCTCTTTCTTTACTGCGGCCTTTTTCGGCTTCGCCTTCGCCTTCGCCTTCGCCTTAGGCTTTGCCTTTGCCTTTGCCTTAGGCTTTGCATTTGCCTTCGTAGGGGTCTCGTCCGTGTCCTCGTCTACGGATTTGAGGAGCCTCAGCTCTGAATTCTTGGCATCCAGCTTCAGGATCATGCCCTCAGCGTCCACCAGGGGACCAAGCTTTTTAAAGACCTTGACTTCCTCCTCCGAAAGTGAGTAAATCCTCGAACTGGTGTTAAATCCCTTGCGCTCCTCTACTGCTCCGAGCACGTCCATTGCCATCTCTGCCTGCTTCTCTGTCAGTTTTTTCAACTTAGACATGGTCTATCTCCTTATATGTGGTTATGGGTAATGGGTCTCCGCTCACTCAAGGACCCTACACTCTCTTTCACCGGTTTGTCGATACTGAAATTACCTCATTATCCGTGATGAATACAGCGTTGTCTGGAAGTTTTTCCCGGAATCGATCCGGGACCTGCCCATTATGCCAGAGATTGGAGGTAATGAAGCTTTTACCTGAGTCTTTCATTTGGATCTCGAATTGCCGTCCACCAAAGCCCTTGAAGGCAAATCGTTCACGTACCTCTACCCCGACACTGTACATATTGCCATCGATGACGACCTTCTTACCATTCCGATATTCATAGATATGGCGGACCCAAAAGGAGCAGCTGAAGCAGAGGTCCTCCTCCAGTACATTTCCCAACCAGTTGTCGGGGGAATCGGCTTCCCCGCAGATCCCGCAGAGGAAGAAGTCCTCCCGGCCTTCATCATACTTCTCTCGATTGACGCATCTATAGCAGACGAGGCCTTCCTCCATGTGTGTCCCATTGTGAGTCTCCTTCTTGCATCGTGTGCATATCATTGCAGTACCTCCTTTTTAAATCGCTTCACGCGGAGACCTAACGCGATCCTCTTCTTCCGAGGATTGTGGTTAATGAAATGGCCACGGAGGGCTTCCCTCCTTCTATGGTGCTCATAGCAGACCTCAGCGTTGGTTGGGCTCCTGTCCTCGACTAACCTCAGCTTGATGATCTTTCCGCAGCCAGGTACTGAACATCTGACCTTCGATAATTTACTGAATGCGTGTTTCATTTGGGTCTCCTCTTTGGTTTAGGTCTTGCGGGTTCCATCTTCTCTCCCGCGCATATAGGGCACTCCTTTAGATGGTCCATATAGCTTTGGCCGCACTTCTTGCATCGTTTCATATCGCCTCTGCCTCCCGGCAGGACGCACAGCAGAATCGCTGAGTCCTCTCCTCAGGAGAGAACTCCCTTCCACACCACCCGCATTCTCTCGTATAGTCCTTCCAGGCTTCCGGGCATCCGAACTCGTGGACGTAGACCCCGTTTATCATTACGGCTTCGCATGCTTTGCACATTTTGTCCTCCTCTCGATTAAGCTCCCATTCGACGCTCAGCGGCGTACTCAGCTTCGCAGTCATTCCTGAACTTCTGGATTGCCATTACCCGAGGATCGTCGCTCTCAGGTACCACTCGCTTCCCCTCACATCCATAGCAGGGGACGTTGTAGTGACCGGCCAGATAGGCTTCCCGGAAGTCAGGGTCCTCGTTAAACGTCTCTGGTCGGACCCCACAGCAGTCGATCGATGGGTTGACGTGTGACCCTTTACCGTTGCATGTGGGACAAACTCCCCATGTAAACGGCACCCAGAGGTCATCCCCTGTATCCATGTCCTCGATTAGTGCTTCCATCCTGTTTTCGTCCAGGTCCTGGTACCAGCAACTTCGACGAAGTGCCTTGACCCGGTGGTCGCTATAGTAGTTCATGTCCTCAATATGGCTGTTCATCAGTTACCCCCTTTTTTACCTAAGTTAGATAAGTACCATTTTCCCTATACCCAAGTATATGTCCATTTCCGATCGTCCAGCCTGAGGCCTCTCGCTTCGCCTAAGGTGCTATCGTACCAGTTTCCTCCTCCCAGGCGGGAGGAGGCCTCATTTTGCCAGTCTAAGTGAATGATTTTATTGAGCATTCTCACCAGTCCCCATCCGCTCACTTGGGTCCATCGCATCGATCTGAGCCTCGATCTCCTTCAGGCTGGACGATTTGAGGTCCCCGTAGTAGTAGGTCGGGCTCTCGCCTGCCCGGTAAATCGCCATGATTCCCTCTCCCTTGTGCTCGTGCCAACGGGTGATTTCTCTCATCTTGCTTCCCTCCTTCATCCGGAGGAGTTTTGCCAGGATCTTTTCCCGCGCTTCTTTTTTCCAGAAGCCACCATTCCATTCAATGTTCCAATCTGATGAATCAAACGTTGTAGCAGCTGCAGCAAAACTCCCAACGTCATCAATCAACTCAGAAGGCACGCCCATATCCAAAAGGATCCATTCGATAATATCTGCAGGATTGGTAAGGGATGAGGTATCAGACATTGCCTTCATGGTCTCGACGGCATCGTCGTGGTCCGAGGCATGGTAGGTACGAAGTTCGTTGAGCTCTCCGTCCACTGTCACCCTGACCTGCCATTCTCCCCAGTCGCGATCGAAGAAGAGGGAATGGACTACCCCGCACCCGGTGAAATGGTCCTTCAGCCAGGGGAAGTCGTCCAGGGTCTCCTTGGTCGGCACGAACCGTGCGAATTTCATGTCAGAGACCAGGTCTCTTCGAAAGGCTTCATTCACCTTATAGAACCGGTTGAAGTCCGGTTCCCCCAGGATCCTCAGTCCGATCCTGTTTCCCATCATTATCAGCTCGACCATTATGTCGTCACTCTGCGCCTTCATGGCAGCTGCTACCTTCTGGATACCCTGCTTCTGCGCCTTATTGGGTGGGTCCATCGTCCGGGCCTGGGGGTCGACCGGCCAGAAGGTCCTTTTTATCGTCATCTCGAAGGCCTCTCCATTCAGCTGGATGAGCATGGTGTCGTCGTCGATTACCTCGTAGTCAAGTTCGTCGATCCCGTTCGTCCCCGGTGGGTACTCACGGGCGATCTTGATTCCGTCTTCAATCATCTGCATTGCTTGCTTAGACATGGTGTTTTTCTCCTTTCAGCATTATGGCGACTGCGACGTCGGCCAGAGCTCGTTCGAATTCCGTGGTGCAGTCATCGGTTCCGGTTTCTTTGTGGACTGTCTCGTGAAGCAGGGTATGCAAGGTCTCTTCCAGGCTTCGGAGGATGATCCGCTTCATGTAGATTTTTCCCTCTGAAGCGCACCAGAGACCGGCAGCGTCGTTTCCCTCTGCCATCCCGGATTTTCCCTGGAGGCTTTCAGCGATCGCGATCCTACCCGGTTTGGCGTAGTGATCGGAGACCAGGCGCTTAGCTGCGTCGAAGACCGACCTTTCGTCCATGGTCAGGTCCTTCAGCGCGACCAGCTTGACCCTTTTTTTCTTCGGCTTTATCTGCTGCTTGACCGTCTTCATCCCGACCTCTTTCAGGATATGGTCCCATTTGTATCCCGTCGAGATTACCTTGAATCCTCTGTACTGGGCTTGGGTGTCTGCCTCCTCGGACCCGCTGCTGAGTAGGGTGTTCTTCCCGTAGAGGAGGGTTACCGCTCGTTTCCACAGCTTCCGATCTGTTTTGTCCATCCTCCAGGTATTGACCCCAATGTCTGTCTCGTAGGTCTCTCGCGCGTCCTTCATGTCCTGTAGTATTGTGCTGATCACTTTCATGCTGCGAGAATTTGCGAGCAGTCGTTTGACTATCGGGTTAAGGTCGTCCTGGTCTATCGTGCTTCGGTCCCGGTTCCCCAGGGTGACCCCTTCGGCTCCCCGGATGTGATAAGAAAACCGTGCGTTTTCGATCGCGCCTACAGCGGCTCCATTGATGTAGACTCGTCCTCCAGGGAGGCTGATTGCGTCTTTGACCAACCACTCGATGCCCGTTTTCTTCGACAGCTCGATGAAGTAGCTTTTCCCTTCCTTCAGCTCGTCGCGGGTGCACCGAAACTTAATGCTGGTCCCCGTGAATTTAGCAGCATGCCGTGGGTACATGTCCTTCAAGTGAAAGGTCAGGGTATCTGTCTGGTAGTCATTGCTGTATTCGATCACCGGGATTATGATCTTCCCGTTCGACCAGACCTCGATGTCCCGGTTTTCCCTCGCCATCACGAGGAGAGCGAGCTTGAGGCCTTCCCCGAACTTCCCGATCGCGTCTACTCCTTTTTCGCTTATCCCCATGGCCAGGTGCTTAACCTGCAGTCCGGGTCCGTCGTCCTTTACTTTGGCTAAGCCCTTCTCGAATGTAATCGATCCGGTGCAGTCAAACTCGTCTTTGCTGTCCAGGTAGTTCTGGAGGATTTCCCTGATGGCCATGGTGGTATTCCAGGCCTTGACGTATTCAGGGCTTATGCCCGTCGGGATGACAGTTACTTTTCGCTCGTCGGGAGTGGATGCCTTAGGTTTGAGCTCGACCAGCTCGTGTGTCTCCCAGTCGATGATCCCGGACTCAAGGTCCAGCTCGAGGTTTGATTCTACGTCTACGTTTGCCTCTGGTGCGGTATGGTTACCGTTGTCCGTCATGGTCATCCTCCTACTTGAACCGTTTCATTTCTTCTTTAAAGTTAGCTATCGCCTCGTCCAGTCCCTTGTCGGTATCGGTATTAACGTCGTACTTTTTCGGCAGGCGGAGAGTCAGAGCCTTCATGAGCTCAGTCTCTATCATCAGCGCGATGTCATACGCCTTAAGCATCTTATTCTCTTTTGCCTTGACCAACCCGTTAAGGATCGCGGTTTTAGCGAGCTTGCTGCGATGCTGCTTCTTCACTGAGTCGGTGTACACTGAAGACCCTTGCTCCTTAAGGGTTTCCTCAGCCTCTTCTCCGATCTCAATGACCACGTCTTCTTGCCAGACTGGACCTGCGGCTTTGACGGCCTTCCAGACTTCGTCGCGGACCTTAATGAAGTTGTGCTCGTGAGGCTGCTTGGAGACGATCCGAGCCAGGTCCCGATTTTCCAGTGACCGGGCAGACTTATGCTCATGCCTGCCATAGATCGGGTAGAGGGTAACGCTCCAGCCCTTTTCCTCCTTAGTGGTCTCCCAGGTTGCTTCTCTTTCCAGAATCTCGCGCTGCTTGTCGGTGAGTGTGTGTTTCATCTTAGCCTCCTTAGTTGACTTGGTTAATCTGGATCTCGTTCCCGTTAACTACTTGATTTTCTTGCATGTTTTGTCTCCTTGTTGGTGGTGTGTGTAAGTTGTTGTTTTTCATGGATTTTTTGTCCCCCGCTCCCCTTCCCTCTGAGCCGTTTTTGGC
>Ga0190294_1000009_pt1 | contig 13018 bp, 15 predicted proteins | sample 48693012_MG_FD_163428 | JGI IMG/M metagenome (GOLD analysis project Ga0190294, IMG submission 163428) | Hydrothermal vent microbial mat bacterial communities from Southern Trench, Guaymas Basin, Mexico - 4869-30-1-2_MG | ecosystem: Environmental > Aquatic > Marine > Hydrothermal vents >...
AACTAGGATTATCGCCCCTTCGCTAACGCGCAAACCAGACTTCATTTCACTGGTAAAATCAGCGTAGCCTGGAGTGTCAATCAGATTTATTTTGGTTTCCTTCCATACCTGGGGAAGCAGCGATAGATTCACGCTCATCTGCCGCTCTACTTCAAGGGGGTCGTAGTCGGAGGTAGTAGTTCCATCCTCGACATTACCTAAACGCTTAGTAGTCCCCGAAGCGAACAACATTGATTCAGCAAGTGTGGTTTTGCCTACACCGTAATGAGATAGCAATACGACATTGCGGATTTTGTCTGGTCCGTATTGGGTAGCCATTATTCTACTTTAATATTCTTTCTCTTTGTTTCTTTCTTTCGGGGCTTTTCTGCCTGCTCAATGGCAGCATCGATTAAGCTGCGCAGAGCTAACAACCTCTCTTTGCGAGCAGTTCGAAGGTGGCTTTGCACTTCTTCGGAGAATAGTGGAATCCCCGCTGTGTTAATCCTCACCACAAATCCCTTCCCAGGCTCGTGTTCAATCTCAAAAATCCTCTCTGCCATTCTGCCTCCTTTCTTCACTTGGATTTATCACTTGCTTGGAAGCTGATTTTCAACCTCTCATCTTCAAACCTGGCCTTGTCTATAGATAAACCTCTCAAGATATTGGGCAAAATTATGTTTCTTCGGAATGATGCTGCCTGGATGGTAAGTTCATCATCGTTTCTGGCTAGGTTGATATCCCCTTTGGCGATGAACGGCAAAGCCAGGCTAAGTATATAGCTACTATCTTCACGCTTGATGTTTTGAATCTGGCCATGGAAGAACAGCTTGGCAGGGTCATTATCCTGGTAAAGTGTCTTCCCTACAGATTGGAGCATTGGTATTCCTACCACCTCTTGCTGAAACAAGGGTAGGCTCAAAACAGGCAGCGGGGCGAAGCATTCCTCGATTAAGGCGTAATATTCCTTCTGGCTCTTCTTCCAATAACCAAAATAAGGGTCTTTTACTTCTTCAGAAATGAAGCGATTGCAGATAACGAGGTCCGTGGGGTAGCCATAAAGGTTAAGGTAGGTGAATGCGCGCTGTGCTTCCTTAATCACCATTTTCTCAGGATTGACCACCAGGCGCATCGAGGATTTTTCAGGGTCGCTAAGCAAATTCTGTATCCTATCAAGCTCGCTAAACAGGTGTTCTGCGGAGTCGAATACCTCATCGCTCGGCATAGGTATAGCGGAAGTTAATCTAACTAAAGGTCGCACCATGCCGGCGATGGCTCGTCCCTTGGGGAATATCCTGTGCATCCACCACCGCAATATTTCGGGGAAACTAAGCAAACGCAAAGTCTCCCCAGTTGGGGCACAATCTACAATGGCAACGTCATATTCATTATCGTCGTGGTAATGGGCGATGCAAAGCAAATTAGCTAGTTCTTCCATACCAGGCAGGACAGCTATGTCATCGGCAATAACCTCGTCTATGCCACGCCAGGCTAGCAGAGCCGTTATCCATTCCTGGACAGTATCCCAGTGAGCTCTCAAAGTTTGTGACATATTGGTTTCCTGCGCCCATAAATTAGAGGTGATAAGCTGTGGCTCATTACCAAGGGGGATGTCGAAGGAATCAGAGAGGCTGTGAGCAGGGTCGGTGCTGAGAACTACAGTTTTGTAACCTAGCTCTGCGGCTCTCAGCGCCGTTGCTGCAGCTACAGTAGTTTTGCCTACCCCTCCTTTGCCGGTATACAGGATGATTCTCATCTCGCTTATTATAAGCTTCTTCAAACAGAGCGAGCAACTGCTGGTACTTGTTCACGCTATCTGAATGACCTTGGCCTTGCCAATAATTCCACCGTCCGGTTACTTACGTGTAACTGCTGCCAGCATGGTCTTTGGCTGCTGTTTCGAAATGTTTGTTGGCAATTATGAACTTTTATCCTATGTTCCACCCTAACAAATCTTTGCGCCTATATCATTGAAAAGCACCAGCCCAGAGCTAGAGCCATTATGCTGATGACCGCTAGATAGACAAGAAGAATCTTGCCGCCGAATTCCTTCCTTAAAACCAGGATAGTTCCCCAACTGGTAACTGGTCCTACCAATAGCAGAACCATCGCGGCGCCAATGTTCATTCCTTGCAACACAAAGGCCTGAACCAGAGGAGGGCTGGCAGTGGAGCAAATATACATCATCAGTCCAAGGACAAGACTGAACAAATAACCTAATCCACCGCTGAGATAGCTACCAACAAATTTCCCTATGGGGGCAATCGTTACCACCAGTGCTGCCAGAGCAAGCCCTAAGAGGATCTCGGGGCCAATTTCCTTCACCATATCTACAAAGCCATATCTAAAAACGGAGACCAATCTTTCCTTGATATCCTTCACATACACGCCAGTAGCATATTTCTGGGCTTCCTTTTCAAAGGCTGCCTGGCAATGCGGGGAGCAGAAGTAATAGCTCTTACCTTCATACTCCGTTGTTAATCCCTTTTCTGTATTCACGTCCATGCCACAAACAGGGTCCTTAGCAAGCTCTACGTCTTGAGGAGAGCTTGACGTGCTCTTAGGTTCAAACTTGATGAGGTTGCCGATGGCACCTATAACGAGCCCCATCAAGATCGCAGCAAGGAATATGAATACGGTGAACTTTATGCCCAGCAGGGCATAACAAACTAAAAGGGCGCTTATCGAGGTGGCTGGTGTCGCCACCAAGAAAGCCAAAACTGGTCCTAACCTTGCCCCCTTCTGGTGAAGGCTTACTGCTATGGGAAGCGAACCTATACAGCAAATAGGAAGGATTGTCCCGGCGAGGGTAGAATAGAGGAGCGGCTTTATCCCCCGCCCACCAAGATGTCTTTCCACCAACCCAGCGGGAACAAATTCATGGATCAAGCCACTGAGGAAAAACCCTATGGCCAGGAACGGCAATACCTCAATGAGATAATCCTTAAATACAACCAGAAACTGCACTATCAATTATTTCACACTCCCTCGGCATCATCGCTGTATTGAGGCTGTGGCTGGTAGAAGAAACCCTTTGTCTTCCTACAGAGCCATACCAAAAAGAGCATGAAGGGAACTTCCGTGAGAACGCCAACCACTGTACCCAGCACTGCCCCTGAGGAGAGGCCAAAGACAGTTATTGCCACGGCAACCGCTACCTCAAAGTGATTGCTTCCAGCGATTATTGCTGTTGGTGCCGCATCCTCATAGGAGAGGCGGATGGGCTTAGAGATGAGGTAGGTGAGGACAAAGACAAGCAGGATATTACAAAATATTCCAATGGCGATTATGCCAACAGCCGCTGGGAGTTCCGTGATTATGCCTCCTTGCAGACTGAATAAGACCACCAAAGTGATAAGGAGGGCGATTATAGAAACGGTGCGTAGTGGGGGAACGAGCTTTGATTCAAACCATGCTATGCCCTTCCGTTTGGTCGCCTCACTTCTGGTGAAGTAGCCACACAAAAGGGGAACACAGATATAGACCGCTACTGAAAAGGCTATTGTTTGCCAGGGCACAATAATTCCCGAAATCCCGAGAAGGAACTGAGCTAGTGGAGCATAGAGAAACACCATTGATAGCGAGTTTATGGCGGTCATCACCAGGGTATGTGCCATATTCCCCTTTGCCAGATAACTCCACATCAGAACCATAGCAGTGCAGGGGGCCACGCCAAGAAGGATCATCCCCGCCCGGTATGCTTGGGCAACTTCAGGAGATAAGAAGCCCTTGAAAACCACGCCCATGAACAACCAGGCGAAGAAAGCCATGGTGAATGGCTTTATCGCCCAGTTGGCAACGAGGGTGGTGATTATTGGCTTCGGAGCTCTGGCTGCTTTTACCACTTGGCTGAAATCTATCTGCACCATTATGGGGTAGATCATCAGGAATAGGCAGATGGCAACCGGAATAGAAACATGGGCAACAGTTAGTCTGCCTAAGATATCAGAGACTTGAGGGAAAGCTTTCCCCAGACCTATGCCCACACCGATGCAAAGTGCCACCCATAAGCTCAGGTATTTTCCCCAAATCCCTAGCCTCCTCTCTTTTTCTTGGGACATATTGTGCCTTACTTTCTCACTTATATGCCTTCACTGTAATGCTCAGAAGCTTCTCTATCACTTTGCCTCCCTTGCCCTCTATATAAAACTCCTTGCTGGATACCACCTGCACATCCCCAAAGCCGGCTTTCTTTATTTTTTTAAGTATTCCTGTTGCTCCAAAGCCCCGGCAATACAGCCTACCCAGGCTTCCGGATCATTCTTTATCTCATCAGGAAGTGCTCCTTCGGAAACTATATCAGAGACCGTGAGCTTTCCCCCCGGCTTCAGGGCTCGGTAGGCCTCATGGAAGACCTTAGATTTATCTGGAGAGAGATTGATAACCAGTTGCTGATAATGACATGCACAGATTTATCCTCGACGGGAAGTTTCTCGATTTCCCCAAGGCGAAACTCTACATTATGGTAGCCATGAGTCCTGGCGATCCCTTTCGCCTTATCTACCATTTCCTCCGTCATATCAACTCCAATAACCCTACCGGTGGAACCAACCTTATTAGCTGCTAAGAATACATCTACTCCTGCCTCCGCCCCTAAATCCAGGACTACCTCGCTCGCTTTCAGGTCTGCTATGGTGGTGGGATTACTACAACCCAAACCCATAACCGCCTCTTCTGGAATATGTTCCAAATCCTCTCTCAAGTATCCGATAGCCTCAGCTTGGGACACGGGGTTGACCTCGCAAGCACAACTTGGACAGCAGTTCTGTTGGTCTTGCTTAGCTATCTGAGCGTATCTCCTCTTCACCACTTCCTTGATTTTCTTCTTTTCCATAATTCACCTCCTGACATTTACATAGTGATAGCTCTTTCATCAGGACTTCGCTATCAATAATTAACTTGGCTAACCTATCGTCCGTGATCTCATAGTGAACCTTTTGATCCTCCAGGCGTGGGAATATATGTTGAACCTTTTTGAACTTGCGAATCCTATGAGTGTTATCCCGTGTTCATCGGCTTCTTTTACTGCTAGGCTTGTGGGTGCGGCGATGCTTATTACTATTGGTATTCCGCAAAAAATCACCTTTTTTATTGTTGAGACTGTCTGCCGACAAGAAGCGACTAAATAGCCATTCGATAAATCAATCCCGTTTCTGATTGCCAGACCAATGGCTTTGTCTATGGCACAATGCCTGCTTGTGTCCTCTACAAAAATCTCTCTTTCATCTCCGCAAATTCCAATAACATGTGCACATCCAGTCTTTTTAAATAAGAAACTATTTTCGCCAAGCATTTCTACCGAAGCAAAAACTTCCTTACGGGTTAACCTTTTGTTGGAGTCACACCTTTCAGGGTTCTTTGTTAACCTTTCCAAATATGAGAGGTCGACCTTAAATTCATTGTCGGCGGTTTTCGTGATAGTGGAGGAAGAGGCATCAATTCCCCTTGATTTTAAATTACCAAGTATCATCTCCTCTAAATTGGTCGGGAGACAATGGAATTCGTGAACTTCTCCGTCTATCCTGACAACAACTGTTTCTTCATGGATGACCTCATCCCTCTTTTTCTCTTTACCATCTCTGGAAATCGCAAGGATTTCTGCTTCCGAACTTCTTTTTCCCATGATTTATGGAAATCCTTTATATCACTTTATTATGCTGGTGAGATTGCTTTTCGCCCAAAAGGTTCTGCGAATTTCCAGGGAACCCATTTCGCCTTTAGCTCACAGCAGCAACGCCGGTATTATCTCAGTATGCCTTTCACGATGATATCAACTGCCTCTTCCTCATTTAGCCCTCTTGCCATCAATGTTTGCATCTGCTTCTTGTCTACACTACCAATAGCAGCCTCATGAGTAACCTTCGCTTGCTTGTCGTTCACATATACTACTGGTATTGCCCTTGCTATCACTCCGTCTCCATTCACAATTTCGAGGCAGTCAACATGACCTCTGGCAAAGGGGGCATTACCATATGTTCCCCCCCTGACCATTGCCCTGGCATTGTCATTCAACACCAGACGACTTTTTGCCAGTCCCCTGGCTCCCTGGCCGTTCAAATGGATTTTCTCTACTATACTTATGTCGTCTTCCTTTTTGCCAAAGACCTTTACCAAAAGCTCGTTTATGCTTTTCTCGTCACCAAAAATCTCGAAATCGTAATCCAGCAAGCCAACACGGCCCTGGATTAGGCTGAAGGTGCTCTCCCAGACAGCTCCCTTGCCCACCACAATCTTTGCTTTCGGAATCACCTTAATGCCGCCAAATTCCCCATGATAGTGCGTTTCACGATAGCTGAATTTGGCATTATCCCCGATTTTTATATCAGCATCCATCTTGTGTATCACATCGACAGCATTGGGGAAAATACAGTGGGCAATGACATTCACCGCGCTGTTATTCTGCGCCTCCACTCTCAACATAATCTCCTGCAATCCTTCCTCGGGCAGAACGCCGAAGCATAAATGAACGGGGTATTCGATCTTTGCCCCTTCTTCCACTAACAAGTGAATACTAACCCCGCTTTCAGTCTCCTTTGTCTCTACCTTTATCCCATCGGCTTCCTGAACGCTAAGGACTTTATTCTTGTGGATGATAAGGTTGCCTACTTCCTTGTTTTCCAGAGCATCCAGGTTTCCACCTGCCCTGCCATAGGCTTCAAGCAATGCTTCATATTCCTTGACAACCAGCATTTGTCAATCTTCCTTATAGCTCGGTTCACCAATATGAGGACATGTTTGGCAATTATCCTTAAACCATTGGCACATTTCCCGTGGTGGACCGGAATTGATTATTTCACCGGCGCATATTATCGACACTTCCTCAGCTACCCTTACCGCCTCCTCACTATGCGTGATTAAAAGCACTGCAGAACCTTGTTTACTCATCTCAGTTATCCCATTTATGATGTGTGGTAATGAGACTACATCTATGCCGGAGTCAGGCTCATCTAAAACTGCTACCTTTGGCTTCAGCGCCAGGACGGAGGCAAGCTCCACCCTTTTCCTCTCACCCCCGCTCAGATTAGCATCAACTGCTCTGTTTAGATACTCCCGCGGGGGAAGCCCAACCATCCACAGGTAGTTCTCAATGTCATTCACCCTTAAATTATTGCTTACCCCGAGGTACTCTCCTACACTTAGCCCTTCAAACCTTGCCGGTTCTTGCCACGCCAGGGTTATTCCCATTTTCCCTCTTTCTGAGATTGTGCATCGGGTAATATCTTGTTCTTCAAATATTATGCTCCCCTCATCGGGGTAACTTATTCCCATTATTAAGTTAGCCAAGCTTGTCTTTCCTGCCCCATTTACTCCCAATAAGCCATGTATCTTCCCCTCTTTCACTTCCAGGTTTAGCTCGTTGATGATGGGGTTACCATTCAGGGTTAATTTCAGACATTTTACCTGTAGCATGTTTCCTCTCGTGATTAGCTTGTCATATTCGTGTTTTGTCTATTCTAATGGAGCTATACATTTACAGTCAGAATCCTGTACAAGCAGCACAACTTGTGGCAGAGCATGTGCTGCAGGGGGAACTTCCGCCAAGCGGTGTAGAGGTGCCTTCGGTGCTTTTTGAAGAGCAAGCAAAAGAGGAAAAGATCCTTTCAGCACCGTTGTCACAACGGGGGCAAGAAGCAATTTCATTTGACTGGCTTGAGGGACGAAGCAATTCAAACTTAAGATTACACTGAGGGCAAAAATATTCATAGATAGGCATTTCTACCTCCTGGATTCTTAGATTGGAATTACTTCCTTTACCTCAGGTACCTGCTCTCTAAGCTCCTGCTCAATTCCATACTGCAATGTCATGGTTCCCATGGGACAGCCTGCACAAGCTCCTTTCAGCCTTAGCTTGACTATGCCATCATTTACATCCACTAACTCGACATCACCACCATCGGCTTGCAACGCAGGTCTTATTCGTTTCAGGGCTGCTTCTACTTTCTCTCGCATATCTCGCCTCCTATATATTGTTTGTCCTTTTCCTCTGCTGCTGTCCCTTTCATTTTGCAGCTGAGCTGTTGAATTAGCATCCTTCCCATTGCTCCATTGTTTTTCGCCATCTTTCGGCTGTTTCAAGTTCCATTTTTGCCTTTGCCGCTCGACTAAATCCTGCAAGGTCGTCGATTCCAGAACCTGGTATGTTGCTTTTCTCACTTCATTCCAGATATCGCGGATGGCGCAGAAGTCTGAGCGAGGATACGCTTCAGGGTTATTGACGCAGTCTACTGGAGCAATCGGGCCCTCAAGAAGTTGAATCACCTCGCTTAGCTTAATTTCCTCAGGACGCTTGAGTAATGAAACACCGCCTCCAGGTCCACGGACGCTCTTTACTATCGCTCCTGCTACAAAGGGGGCGACCAGATGCTCGAGGTATAGCAGTGAAATTTCCTGTCTTCGGGCAATGTCCTTCAACGGAACTAAGCCCTCACCCCAGTGAAGGGCTAAATCCAGAAGTAGCATGGTTCCATAACGCCCTTTAGCAGAAAGCCTCATCGCTATCACCTATATTGTTGACTAAACTGGTCAACATTTGGTCGCCAATAGTATGCAATATGGTGAGCAAGCTGTCAAGCAAATGCGCTCGTTCTTTCGAAGGTGGTGTCACCTATCTATCTAAATGTGAGCAACTGTTGTTTGGGGACAAAGTGCGATGCTACAATTGTGGTGCTTTTGGTATCTCGAAATGAAATTAGATCGTAAGCAAGTTGAGCACGTAGCCTGGTTAGCTCGCCTTGGTTTAGATGAAGCTGAAATTGAGAAATTTACCGTTGAGCTATCCAATATTCTGGAGAACTTTGAAATACTTAATCAGGTGGATACAACTGATGTGTCACCAGCGACTCATGCAGTTCCGCTACAAAGCGTTTTCAGGGAAGACCAGAGTTCTCCTTCATATCCTCAGAGCGATGTCCTTGCTAATGCTCCTCAGGAAGAGGAGAACTGCTTTAAGGTAAAGCCGGTTTTAGAGTAGGTGTTTTCTAAGTAAATGATTGGCGCTGCAGCTATAATCTGTGGATATCTGCTTGGTTCTATTCCCTCGGGTTACATTGCTGCTCGTCTCAAAAAAGGAATAGACATTCGCAATGTGGGAACCAGGGTTATGGGAGCACTGAATGTCTATTACGAAGTAGGTCATGCCGCCGGAGTATTGGTTTTGCTGGCTGACATTGGCAAAGGAGTGGGCGCGGTTCTTTTAGCTCGCTGGTTGGGCGTTGATTTGATATTTCAACTGCTTGCCGGGTTAGCTGCTGTGTTAGGTCATATTTTCCCCGTTTTTCTCAAATTCCGTGGTGGCAGGGGAGGGGCTACGAGCATAGGCGTCCTCCTTATTTTATTGCCCAAGGCAATTCCTTTCTGGCTTGCTATATGCGGCGTAGTGTTGCTTATTACCAGGAACGTCACTTTCTCTTACAGTATGGGATTTATTTGCTTCTCAGTTGTGGCAGGACTGATTTATAGTAGCGTTGCTATGGTGGTTTTCTCTGCAGGTTTACCAATATTCCTGGGCATAAGGTATATCCCTAGGCTCAAGGAGATGCATTCGGTAACTGGCAGCAGTTGGCGTGGAGTTATCTTTCGCAGTAGCATTAACGAGAGGTTTTAACTTTTGTGAACGAGCTTTATCAATTAAGCATCCATCAGGCTCACGAACTTCTCAAACGAAGGGAGATTTCCTCGCTGGAACTCACCAGAGCCGCATTGGAGCGCATCGCTGAGATAGAAGACAAAATTCATGCCTGTGTAACTGTCACTGATGATGTAGCTCTAAAGCAAGCTGAGGAGGCGGATCGTCGTATAGGGAATGGCGATATCACACTGTTAGCTGGTGTGCCTGTGTTAATTAAAGATGTTATCTGTACCAAGGGGATACGAACTACTTGCTCTTCAAAGATGCTGGAAAACTTCGTTCCGCCTTACGATGCTACCGTGATGAAGAAACTGAAGGCGCAAGGAGCGGTCATATTAGGCAAGGGTAACATGGATGAATTTGCCATGGGCTCTTCTACAGAGCATTCTGCCTTTTTCCCCACTCGTAACCCCTGGAATCTGAGTTATGTTCCCGGGGGTAGCAGCGGTGGTCCTGCTGCTGCTGTGGCTAGTGATGAAGCCATCTATGCTCTTGGCTCTGATACCGGCGGCAGCATACGTCAGCCGGCAGGGTTTTGTGGGGTAGTGGGCCTCAAGCCCACTTATGGGCGAGTGAGCCGTTTTGGTTTAGTCGCCTTCGCTAGCTCCCTTGACCAGATTGGTCCGATAACCAAGGATGTTACCGATTGTGCTCTGGTGATGAATGCCATTGCCGGATATGACCCTATGGATTCAACCTCGGTATCTTATCCTGTGCCGGATTACACCTCCTGTCTAAACCGTGACCTCAAGGGACTGCGTATTGGCATTCCCAAAGAATACTTTGTGGAAGGCATGCAAGAAGGGGTAAAGTCAGCTTTGGAAGCAGCAATAAAGAAATTGGGGGAATTAGGTGCCGAAGTGGATCGCGAAGTCTCCTTGCCACATACTAAATATGCTCTGGCAGTCTATTATATAGTTGCTCCGTCTGAGGCTTCGGCGAACCTGGCTCGCTATGATGGAGTTAAATATGGCTTCTCTGAGCAGAAAGCAAGCAGTGTGATAGAGGCAACGGAAAAGACACGCCAATTTGGCTTTGGGGCTGAAGTAAAGAGGAGAATAATGTTGGGGACCTATGCTCTATCTGCTGGCTATTATGATGCTTATTACCTCAAGGCACAGAAGGTGCGCACCTTGATAAAACAGGAGTTTGAGCAAGCTTTTGAAAAGTATGACGCTCTGGTTACTCCGACGTCGCCCACAGTCGCGTTCAAATTGGGCGAGAAGCTGGAAGACCCGATGCAGATGTATTTGAGCGATGTCTGCACTTTGCCCATAAATATCGCTGGCATCCCTGCTATCTCTATACCCGCTGGATTTGCTGGTGGTTTACCCGTGGGTATGCAAATCATGGGCAAGCCGTTCAATGAGGAAACGATACTGCACATTGCCTTCGCCTACGAGCAAGCAACAGAGTGGCATAAGAGAAAGCCTGAAATCTAATAGGCAGGCACAAAATGGCGGCAAGTCAAAGAAACTGGAGATCTCAAATTTGTGATTGTGCCATTTATTCAATCACGGTGTAGGATAAGGTGAACAGGGTCTCCCTTCAAGTCAATTCCTATTCAGGTCATACCTATGCAGAACGACCAGCGTCTTTCCTGTGGCAGAGTAGAGAATATAAGGTTAAAGACATAGAAAAAGCGTGGCTGGAACCGGGTAAAAGGCTATTTAAAGTTACCACAGGTGAAGGTAAATTATTTAAGTTATGCTACAATGAAGCAGAGGCTCAGTGGTCAGGTATTGAGCTTATAACTTGAGGAGGTGATATGAACGAAATTTTTGAGATTCTGGAGGATAACGCCCGGGCAACGCCGGACCAGATTGCCACCATGGTTGATATGCCTGCCAGCAAGGTGCGGAGCATTATCAAGAAAGCCGAGGAGGATAGAACTATTTTAAAATATAAGACTATCGTGAACTGGGCTAAATTGGGCAAAGAAGAAGTGCTGGCGTTAATCGAGGTTAAGGTAACGCCACAGCGGGATGTTGGCTTTGATGATATCGCTGAGCGCATTTGCCGCCTCCCAGAGGTGTATTCCGCCTATTTAGTTTCAGGCACTTATGACCTGGCGATATTAGCGAAGGGTAAGAACATGCACGAAATAGCTAGCTTTGTCACTGAAAAACTAGCTCCATTGGAAAAAGTGCAAAGCACTAACACCCGCTTCCTGCTTAAGCGGTATAAAGAAGATGGTGAAGTGGTCGAGCCCACAGAGGCAAACAAACGACTGCCGTTAAGCCCTTAATCTGCTGATATGCATCCTATTCAGACTAAAAGCATGGATAATCTTATTTCACAGAAAGTAAATAGCATATCGCCATCAGGTATCAGGAAGTTTTTTGACTTACTTTCCTCTTTGGAAGGTGTTATCTCCCTTGGTGTAGGCGAGCCAGACTTCGTTACCCCATGGCATATCAGGGAGGCAGCCACCTCTTCTCTGGAGAAAGGTTACACCATGTATACCTCAAACTACGGTATGCTCGAGTTGCGTCAAGAACTGGCAAAATATCTGGAGCATCACTATGGAGTTAGCTACCAACCAGAGCGGGAAATCCTCGTTACTGTTGGTGTTAGCGAGGGGCTTGACCTTGCCATGCGAGCTATTCTGAACCCTGGTGATGAGGTGATTATCCCCGATCCATGGTATGTCTCTTATCCACCCTGTGTCATCCTTGCTGGTGGTACACCGGTCTTTGTGCCTACAAGCAAACAAAATAATTTCGTCCTCAAGGTTGAAGATGTTGAACCTCTGATTAATAAACAGACCAGGGCTATCCTCATTGGCTATCCCTCCAATCCCACAGGTGCCGTGATGTCGCGGGAAGACCTAGCTGGAATCGCCAGGCTAGCTCAAAAATACAACCTGTTAGTTATTTCAGACGAGATTTACGCTAGGTTGGTTTATGGAGTGGAGCACACCTGTTTTGCCAGTCTTCCCGGGGTGAAAGACCAAACTATTTTACTCGGTGGATTTTCCAAGGCATTTGCTATGACTGGCTGGCGAATAGGCTATATAGCTGCCAACGAGCAGCTTATCGAAGCCATGCTCAAGATTCATCAATATACCATGCTTTGTGCGCCAACTATGGGTCAAATGGCTGCTATTGAGGCACTAAAGTCTGGGGAGGACGATGTTGCCAAGATGGTCAAGGAATATGACAGACGCCGACGGTTCATGGTCAAGAAGTTGAATGAAATTGGCTTACCTTGCTTTGAACCGAAAGGGGCTTTTTACGCCTTTCCTTCGATAGAGGCTACCGGGATGAGTTCGGAGGAATTTGCCGAAAGGCTGCTGATGGAGGAACGGGTGGCTGTAGTGCCGGGCTCGGCCTTCGGACAATGTGGTGAAGGATTTGTCCGCTGCTGCTACGCTACTTCACTGGCTAATATTGAGGAAGCTCTTAATAG
>Ga0190294_1000010_pt1 | contig 12908 bp, 13 predicted proteins | sample 48693012_MG_FD_163428 | JGI IMG/M metagenome (GOLD analysis project Ga0190294, IMG submission 163428) | Hydrothermal vent microbial mat bacterial communities from Southern Trench, Guaymas Basin, Mexico - 4869-30-1-2_MG | ecosystem: Environmental > Aquatic > Marine > Hydrothermal vents >...
GCTAACCCTGTCAGTTATCCCCGGAATACGACGCTCTACACCTTCCAAATCTGGCAAAGCTAAATTTGCTCTGGGCACAACAGCTAGCTTACATAATTGGATTAGCTTGCTCGGCTCCTTCCACTCCGGAAACTGAGCTAGAGCATCACATCCCATGACAAAAAATAAATCCGCCTGAGCACCTAACCGATTCTTGAGCTCAACCATAGTATCTATAGTATACGAGGGGCCAGAGCGCTCCACCTCCACATCGCTTAGCTCAAAGTGAACGTTAGGGAGAATAGCCAAACGCAGCATCTCTACACGATAACCTGCCGGGGTAATCGCATGCTGTAACTTAAGCCATGGCTGCCCAGCAGGTACAAAAAGGACTTTTTCCAACCCCAACTCTACACGGACTCCTTCAGCAATAATGAGATGCCCTATATGAACAGGGTCAAAGGTCCCTCCCAAAATCCCCACTTTCATAACCTCACCATCCATTATTATGTGTGATAATTATATATTTACCTATAGTATTTCAATAATAATAACATTAATGAGAGCTGATATGGGGATGACAAAAAAGCTTTGAGTAAGGGATAAATGATTCTTAAGTTTGTAATATTTTATTCACAGTGTACTAATAAGAATTGTCAATTTGTTGTTTAAGTTGACTGATTTGCCTTTTCAGCTTGGAATTAACCCCTAAGTCGCTGGCTATTTTCTTATATCCATGGAGTATTGTGGCATGATTCCTGTTGCCCAATATATTGCTGATTTCGGTGAAAGAGTAATTTCCTTTCTCGCGCAGGAGATACATTGCGATTTGGCGTGCTAGGGAAGTCTCCTTGTCCCTCTTTCTGCCTAGCAATTGCTCTAAGGAACAGTCAAAATATTCAGCTACCGTTTGGACTATTACTTTACAGTCATCGCTGTTTTTATTAGTTGTTAATAATTTGGTGACTATTTGTGGAGTTAAGCTAAGCCCGGTTAACTTGGTATAGGCATCGAGGTATGTGAGGGCACCTTCAAGCTGGTAGACATTATCCTGTATCTTTCGTGCGATAAATTGCAGTGTCTCTTCGATGATAGGGAGTCCCTTCTCCGTTGACTTGGCTTGAAGTATAGCTAACCGTGTCTCAAAATCGGGTGGTTGAATTTGAGTAACAAGACCACATTGCAAGCGTGACCTTAACCTGTTGCTGACTAAAGACATCTCTTTAGGAGCGCGGTCAGCAACGATCACGATTTGACAGTTATTATGATAAAGCTCGTTGAAAGTATGAAAGAAAAACTGTTGAGTCTGCTTCTTATTATCTAGTAGTTGGAAATCATCGAAAAGGAACATATTTACCGGGCCGAATTTGCTTCGGAAATGGTCTACATCGTTCTGCTTGACTGCGAGCACAAATTCAGTGATGAATTGGTCAGCGGAGGAGTAAACCACATTCAGCCCGCTTTTTATCGCCATGTGCCCGATAGCGTGTAACAAGTGAGTCTTGCCGCGACCAGTGTCTCCATAAATGATGAGTGGATTGTAGACCAGTGATGGTTTCTGGCTTACTTCTGTGGCTGCAGCATAGGCAAGGCGGTTACAGTCACCCACGACAAATCTGGGGAAAGTGTATTTGGGGTTAAATCGGTAGTTTTTCATCCTGGTGCTCACTCCGCCGTCGCGCTGCAATGGCTTCTCTCTGGGCAGCGTTGGCTGCTCTACCACGAATTGGACCTCTAAGTCCTTTCCTAAGATAATGGCAATGGTCTTCTTTATCAATGAGTGAAAGCGTTTTGTAAGATACTCAGCGATGAAAGTATTGGGAACGCTAACTACGAAGACGTCGTTTTCGTAATTGATACCTTGGCTATCCCTGAGCCAGGTATCATAGTTTATCCTGTTGACCTGGAGTTGAAGCTGTCCTAAAGCCCTTGCCCAAGCCTCTTTTGCCGAAAACGGTTCAGTCATAGAAACAAAATCATCAGTAGCCACATGGGGTAATTGGAGAATACCAAGGTCAAATTATGGCAAAAACAATTTTTGGTCATCTAGGGGAATTTTGACATAACAAAAAAAATATTTGAAAATGCTGTTGGGTTAGTTATGAAAGTTATTTTTATGGGCACTTCGCAATTTGCCGTGCCTGTGTTGGAACGTTTGCTTGATAGTCCTCACCAGGTAGTGGCAGTATGCACTCAACCTGATAAGCCAGCGGGGAGAAAGCGGGACCTCATTCGTTCGCCGATAAAAGCTCTGGCTTTGAATCGACATATCCCTGTTATGCAACCAAAGACATTTAAGTCTCCCCAAGCAGTGCGGGAATTGAGTGGCTTCTGCCCCGATTTCATCGTGGTTGCCGCTTTTGGTCTCATTCTCCCTCCCCAGGTGTTATCCCTGCCCCAGTTTGGTTGCCTTAATGTTCACCCTTCATTGTTGCCCCGTCATCGTGGTCCCTCCCCTGTGGTTAATGCTATTCTTGATGGGGATGAGACTACCGGTGTTACAATCATGTTATTGGATGCCGGATTGGATAGCGGCCCTATTTTAATTCGGAGGGAAATGCCTATCTTGCCTGAAGATACCACTGGCTCACTCACTGATAAACTAGCTCAACTGGGAGCTGCTCTTCTGGTGGATATTTTACCTCAATGGCTTGAGGGCAAGATTAAGCCACGACCGCAGGAGGAAAACAGAGCTACTTACACCAAGCTGATAACCAGCGGGGATGGAAAGATAGACTGGCATCTTCCCGCTGTGGAAATCTGGCGAAGGGTAAGGGCTTATAACCCCTGGCCAGTTTGCTATGGCTGGTGGGGTGACAGAAGGATTAGAATTCACAGCGCTGTTCCTCTGGAGGATATAACTCCAGGAAAGGTGGGGGAGGTGGTGGCTTTGCCTTCGTCATCTGAAGCAGGTGTGATTACCGGGCACGGTGTCTTGGGGCTTGGTAGAGTGCAACTGGAGGGAAGGAAGGAAATGTCAATTGCTGAGTTTCTGAGAGGACAAAGAAGCTTTGTCGGCTCAGTTCTGGGTTGAGGGTGTTGGCTTATTTGACTCGATTTTTATTTAAGTTAATAATATTTCGTGGAGGCGTGAGAGATGTTTTTCCTATTTGACCCGATGTGGTTTTTATTTGTGATACCGCCGTTCATATTCATGATTTACGCTCAGGTGAAGGTAAATTCAGCATTCAAGAAGTATTCTCGGGTACGCAATATGCATGGAGTGCCTGGAGTGGATGTAGCCCGGACACTGTTGAGGGATAATGAGCTGGACGATGTGAGGCTGGAGCAGGTGAAAACTCGGTTAGGCGACCACTATGACCCCAGAAATAAGGTGTTGCGACTTTCTCCCGAGGTCTATTCCACTCCTTCGGTGGCAGCATTGGGAATCGTTGCCCATGAAATCGGGCACGCTGTTCAGGACAGGACTGGTTATGCCTTTTTGAGATTTCGCACTGCTCTCGTTCCTGCAGCCAATATCGGCAGCCAGCTGGGTTGGATATTAGTCATAATTGGTCTGTTTCTCTATCTTCTCGCTGGTAAATTTGGGCTGCACGTTGTTTGGACTGGTATTTTCCTGTTTGCCCTTGCGGTTCTTTTCTCTTTGGTCACTCTTCCTGTGGAGTTTAATGCCAGCAGTAGAGCGCTCCATATGCTGCGTGGCAGCGGGTTGGTCTCGGTTGAGGAATACGGTGGTGCCAGGGCTGTCCTTTCTGCGGCAGCTCTAACCTATGTAGCTTCTTTCTTCATGGCATTAGCTCAGTTGATGTATTTTGTATTGCTCGCCATAGGACTGGGACGAAGATAGCCTTTGTCATCTAGATGCAGAAATTGTGGCAAAGAATCTCCCCTTATCTTCCAAATATTGGGAATATGTGTGGACTGTATTCGGGAGGACTTCGCTGCAGTACTGCCTGACATAGAAGAAGCTCACCCCGAGTCGCGAATGTCCATCTTCTCGGGGATGATTACCAGGGTCCTAGCTTGTAGTTAATCCCTACTGCTTGCTAGTCAAAGTTGCTTACTTGCTTTAAGCTCGTTGTAGCACTCGCTGCAATATACCGGTCTACCTTCACGGGGCTGGAACGGCACTTCGGTCTCTTTACCACACCGGGCACACACTGCAGGGAACATCTGGCGTCTGAAGCCGAAGTCGCTTCCATAACGCTGTGCTTTCCTCGCTTTGCGACACGCTGGGCAACGCTTGGGCTCATGCACATAGCCTTTAGTAGCAAAGAACTCTTGTTCCTCAGCGGTGAAAATGAAAGTAGCCCCGCAATCGACGCACTCGAGCGTTTTGTCTACATAACCCATTGGATGACCTCCTCTCTATTAAATTATTGGCTACAGTTAAGGTCACCCGGCACCTTGAATAAACCTAGCGGAGTCTAACCCGGTATGTAATGACCTAGAACTAACTCCAACAGAAATATTGTATACCACAATACTTTACATTGCAATAGCCTGTGCTCGTTCATATAATTTGGCTTTTGAGGGCAATGTGATAAAATCTTTAGTGATTAGTTATGCCAGTTTACGAATACCGTTGTAATTCCTGCCACCGTAAGGTTAGCTTATTTCGGCACAATTTTTCGGCTGATGCTCCTGCCTGTCCTCACTGCGGGGGTGAGCTCAAGCGGACATTCTCCACTTTCGCCATGCATAAAACCTACAAGGATGTTTATGACGATATACTTTCCGACAGAAACTTGACCAAAGGTATGCTGCACAATGACCCTAGAGCTTTGGCTGAGTGGAATAAGAGAATGACTGGAGGCGAGAAGCCTCCTCCAGATTATGAGGAGATGACTGGGAGAATGGAGAGCGGGGAATGGCCTGCTGAACAGATTGAGCAAAAGAGGAAAGAGGTCACGGGCCTATCCGAGTCATCAGAGACGGAAGGGGATTAGCAAGGAGGTAAGGTGCCAATCTATGAGTTTATCTGCCATGACTGTCGTGGAAAGACGAGCGTTCTGGTGAGGAGTATCTCGGAGCCTGTTTCGCCCACCTGTCGCTTTTGTGGAAGCGCTAATTTGTCCCGTGTTGTATCAGGCTTCGCTTACCATAAATCCCTGGAAACTGTGTGGGAAGAGAGTGGCGAACCATCATCTCATCCAAGCAATGATTATTACAAAGACCCACGCAACATTGGGCGTTGGGCGGAGAAAAAGTTTAAGGAGATGGGCGAAGAGATGCCTTCCCAGCTTAAAGAGGAAATACAGGCAGCCAGAGAGGGTGTGATGCCTGGGCCTTTGAAGGATTTGCAAAGTGCCTCACCAACTGCTTCGTATAGTTGATGCCAACCTCAATCGTTCCGCCGAGGGCTTGCGTGTTCTGGAAGATATTGCCCGTTTTGTTCTTAGTGACGCTACACTGAGCCAGCAGTTAAGAACTATTCGTCACAGTCTGGCTGAGGTTGGTGAGTCTCTGGGCATAATTCTTCTTGAGGAACGGGACTCGGAACACGATGTCGGCAGAGAAAATGTCATTGCCAGGCCCCCCTCTGTCATTGCGACCGGCCCCTCTGTCATTGCGAGCCGAAGGCGTGGCAATCTTAACAGGCAGTCCTACCATGATTTAGTTAGCCTGGTCGAAGCAAATGCTAACAGGGCGGAGGAGTCTCTGCGGGTATTGGAGGAGTTGGCTAAGCTGGATGAACTGAGCTCCAAGCTCGATGCTACCAACTTTGAGAAAGTGAGGTTCCTCCTTTATTCGGTGGAAAAAGAGATGGTTTCCAGACTAACACGGCAGGATAAGCTGAAGGGGTTGACCGGGCTTTATGTTATCGTGGATAGGCAAGTTCTGGGTGGCAGGGACGAATTGGAGGTAGCCCGAGAGGTTATTCAGGGAGGAGCCAAGGTTATCCAGCTCCGTGATAAGCAAAGGAGTATGGTGGAATTATTGCCCGTTGCTGAGAGGCTTAAGGAGGTATGCTTGAAGGCAGGGATTTTATTCATCATCAATGATTATTTGGATTTAGCACTGGCAGTCGATGCTGATGGTCTCCATATCGGCTACGGAGACCTGCCGGTTCATGTTGCCAGGCGAGAATTGCCGATGACTAAAATAATTGGTAGCTCGGTTACCACGGTATCACGGGCAATCGAGGGGGGAGGTGAGGGGGCGGATTACATTTCTGTGGGCTCGATGTTCCCTACGGAGAGCAAGGAAGGGGCTATTGTCGTTGGCCTGGATATGCTCAAGCAAGTAAGGGAGGCAGTATCCTCACCAGTGGTGGCTATCGGCGGCATTGATAAAAGCAATGTTGGTGAGGTAATTGCTGCTGGTGCTGATTGTGTTGCTGTGATTAGTGCCGTGTTGAGCAAGCCAGATGTCAAAAAAGCCACCGAAGGGTTGGTTAGCGAGATAAGGAAGGCAAAGAGAAAATGCCAGGGTTAGGGGATGAGCTGAAAGCTATCGCTGAAGAAATCCGTGCCTATTTTACCGCTGAGGATGAAGCCAGGGAGAAGGCTTTGCGCCTCTGCCGCCAGATAATTCGCAATAGCGCCAATGCTATAAGGGCTGTTCATCGGCAGGAGCAGGATAAGGCAAGGCAAATTCTTGACTCAACTTACAAATTGGTTCAGGAGATAAATGATAGCCTCAATGACCATCCCGGTTTGCTTCATTCAGGATTCGTTCATGATGCTAAAAAGGAATTCGCTGAGGGGAACATCACCTTCGCTTTGATCGTTGGGAAAGAGCTCCCTAAACCTGAAGCAATAGGCGTTGATTACGCCGCATATCTCAATGGGCTTGGCGAAGCGGTGGGTGAATTAAGGCGCTACTTACTGGATAGCATGAGGAGAGGGGATTTTTCTCGCTGTGAGGAGTTGCTCGGTGCCATGGATGATGTTTATGGCACGTTGATGACTATGGATTTCACCGAAATGGTTACTCACGGTTTGAGGCGGACCACCGATGCCATTCGAGGCATTATTGAGAGAACTCGCGGCGATGTGACCATGGCTTTGCGGCAAAAAGAGCTGGAAGCAAAGCTGGGCAAATAGTTAATATTTATTCCATAAGATGTTTATCAATTGAGGATGGTTTGAACAAAAGAGGGATATAAGGAGGTAGTTATGAAAGACTCGCGGGATGCTGTATTGGAAAAGGCGTTTGAGTCTGCCCGCAAATACGAGATGAAGTGTACCGGGTGTGCCCAGACATCCATTGCGGGCATCTTCGATGCCTTGGGTATTGAAAATGATGATGTGTTCCGAAGCGCAAGTGGGCTTGCAGATGGATTGGGCTTAACAGGAGATGGCTCATGCGGTGCCCTGGTTGGCGGTGCAATGGTGATCAGTTACCTCTTTGGCAGGGAAAAGAAGGACTTCCCTGATATGTTGAAACCTATGAGGTCCTATATAATGGCTAAAAGGCTTCATGACAGATTTGTTGAACAGTATGGGTCATGTCGATGCTATGATATCCAGAACCGCCTTATGGGCAGGACTTTTAATCTATATGATCCAGCGGAGCTGGAAAAAGCCATTGAGGCTAAGATGTTTGATCATTGCTCAAAGGTTGTTGGTACCGCTGCCAGGCTGGCTACAGAGCTAATACTGGAGGAAACGGATCGCCAAAAAGACGAAAAATAATAAGGAGGTAACTATGACTCAAGATGGATGGAAGGCAAAAGGAGAGCAATTAGATAGGTATTTAAGGCCGGATACATTCCCTTTAGGTGTGAACTTCCTGAAAAAGGGGGACGCATTCCCGGAAAAGACAGCGACGCCTTCAAGTATGGGGATAAAGATTGCCGTATGCCAGGCAACAAATATTGCCCGCAGATGGGGATGGTCTATGGGGGTAACAAAAGATGACATAAATTGTATCCCGGCACTCATGGGCTTTGGCTGGAGAGAGCCTGAAAGCCCAGACGCAGTAGTAGATTTCCTTATGAGCATGGGTTATTTTGAGACAAAAGAGGCTGCTGTAAGAACTCTTCAAAAAATGACCATGATGGAGCCAAATAGATTTGAAAAACTCTATATCTCCCCTCTTTCAAGGACAAAGCTTGCCCCGGATGTGGTGGTCATATATGGCAATCCGGCACAGATGATGAGACTCGCCCAGGGCTATATCTATAAAAGGGGTGGGGTTGTTACTTCTGAGACAAACCTGGGATTTACCTGTGCAAACGAGATGATATGGCCGTTTAAGGAAGGAAAGGCCTGTTTTATTCATTCTGGCAGGGGTGAAAGGGTGCTTGGGCTTACACAGGACCATGAGATGGCGTTTAGTCTACCGGCATCTCAGGTAGATGACCTGATAGCAGGACTTGAGGCAACCCATAAAGGAGGCTCACGCTACCCTGTCCAGAGTTATCTGTTATTTGAGCCGATGCAGATCCCGCAGTTCGAAGAGCTTGAAAAACACCTGAAGCCCTAGGGGCCTTCTGCCTGACATGAGCTTTGCAGCGAAATGAATTAGAGGCAAAGCTGGCAAATACTCTTAAGGGCAAACTTTGGCAAGCGGCGATAAAGGCTTCCCAAGCCTGAACAAAATAGCCGTTCGTTATCATAAAGGAATCTCAAAGAGAAGTAGCGGCTATCTTGCGAAATTAAGGTGCATAGGATGGTAGAGCAGAAATGGACATATAGGCGACATATGCTTGTCTATTTTTCCTTGATAAATTGCTTTCTTAATGGCTTAAACATAGGTGTGATGCCTCCTCTCTTCCCTGAGATTGCTACTGAATTAAGCTTGACACATACCCAGATAGGAATCATCTGGGGCTCATGGTTTCTAGGGATGATGCTATTCTCGCTCGTAGGCGGCGCCATGGCTGATCGCTTTGGAGTAAAAAAGGTAATAACCGTTGCTCTTATTGCGTCAGCCGTATCCTGTGCTCTCCGCGGTTTTATGCCCGGCTTCCAGGGATTGACGGTGGCCATGTTCCTGTTCGGTGTGTCCCTGGCTTTCGTTGTGCCTAATCTAACAAAGGGGATCGGCATGTGGTTCGGGAGAGCGAAGTTAGGGCAGGTTAATGGAATACTTATCATAGCAGTTGGCGTGGGTCAGGTTCTCGGGAATATGATAGGTGCCTCGGTGCTATCCCCGCTCCTTGGTGGCTGGAGACCAACGATGTGGTTGACCGGGGCTATTGCTGTGGTACTTCTCATCATGTGGATTGCAGGGGCTAGAGAGCGACCGGTCGAGGAAATAGCGACTGAAGGTGCAGGACATCAACTGGGAACCTGGGATGGCTTGAAGAGGGTCGTCAGGGTTAAGGACCTGTGGTTTGTATGTTTAATGGAATTCTGCCTGCTCGGTGGCTTTCTTGCTTTCCAGGGTTTTCTCCCGACCATGCTAGTTGAAAAAGGGATGACTGCTGCAAGAGCTGGACTTCTTCTTGGACTCACCTTGGTGAGTAGCGGTGTCTTTAATGTCGTGGGGCCGTCTCTCTCGGACAAGCTCGGTGTCAGGAAGCCCTTTGTGTGGCCTTTTTTACTGCTAGGTACCGTAGGTATATCCCTGGTAGCCTTTCTTATGGGTGGACCCTTGATTTGTGTGCTGATTTTAATTGGTGTAGGTGCAGGGGTCGCCATTCCCCTGTTTAGAACCATTGTCCTGGAAATGGAGGGTATTGGTCCCCTTCATACAGGCTCTGCAATCGGGCTCGTTTTCACACTAAACCGCCTTGGCGCATTTATCCTACCCATCGCTATGGGGATGGTCATAGATGTTACACACCTGTTTTGGCCAGCATTCCTGTTGCTTGGAGCATTGAACCTTGTAGCCGTGAAGCTGTGTTTGGCGGTAAAGGAAACAGGGCTGCGGGCTAAGCGAGGATTCTGAACCGAAGGCAGTAGGGTTGATTGCGCTGGGTGCCTTAACGAAGGCAACATTATTGAAGGGGTTCTGAGGGGAGAGAGCAATACGTATGAATAATTTGGAAGAATTCAAAAATATCCGGCTGGTGCCGTAAAGATGGGACACCAATTATTCCTCATCCAGAATAGGTTTAGCCCGATCTCTCCCGCCTAAATTTCACAACTTACCCCATTGACTTGTATTCTTGGTAGACCTATATTACAACTATGAAATCAAAGCCATTGTAGTGCATGTTTTGGAGAGTCAGATGGTGAAGTAGACGTGGCGTTCGATGCCAGGATATAAGGAGAAAATCGAAAGATGGGAATACCACAATTAACTGCTGAGAAATACAATAGACTCCTTATTGACTACGAAAAGAAAACTCCAAAATCTAAGAAGCTTTACGAGGAGGCAAATAGGTATATCTCACCATCGGGGACTCCGGCTTACATGATCTGGCATAGGCCGTATCCCTTCTTTGTTAAGAAGGCCAAAGGATCAAGGGTCTTCGATGTCGATGGCAATGAATATGTAGACCTATTTATGGATCAAGGAATCTCCATACTTGGTCATAATCCACCCAGGGTTAGAGAAAGTGTAGCTAGAACCATGGATAAGTATGGTGTTCATCTAGCACTTTGCGAAGAATTAGCAACTGAATGGGCAAAGAAGATAAACAAACACTTCCCCTCCTGTAAGAGAATAAAAATTGTTAATACAGGTAATGAGGCAACGGAGCTGGCAGCTCAAATAGCGAGGGCTTACACTGGCAGGAATAAAATTATCAAGTTTCAAGGTCATCATCATGGTTGGAATGCGGTGCTATCCTACGATGGATTAGCAGCGGGGTCAGGAACCCTTTTTACTAAGGGGATTCCAGAAAACCATTGGGAAAATCTTATAACATTGCCAATAAATTATTTGGATAAATTAAAAGGTGCGATCAAGGAAAACAAGGATGAGATTGCTGCTGTGATTATGGAGCCTCTGGGGGCGACAACAGGTGGACCACCATTTAGAGGGGGTTTTCAAAAAGAGGTCAGAGAATTGACTGAAGAAAATGATATTCTGCTAATCTTTGATGAAGTGGTTACTGCGTTCAGGGTAGCTCTTGGTGGTGCCCAAGAGGTTCTCGGGGTAACACCTGATATTACCGTTTTTGGGAAGGCTGTAGGTGGTGGCATACCAATCGGAGCTGTTGGAGGAAGAGAGGATATAATGGGAGTACTTTGTGTGTTAGACCCGAAAGCTAATTGCTTTGGTCTGGAGCGTATATTTCCAATGGGTTCGTTTTGCGCACATCCTCTTGCCATGGCAGCGGGCATAGCCACAATAGAAGAGCTTGAACAAGGAGATTACATTAGGAACTCAATCTTAAGAGCAGAAGAATTGACTGAAGGAATAAATGAGGTGGCGAAAGCTGTTAAAGCAGATTTTTCAGCATATAACATCTATTCCGTAGTTCACTTTGGCTTAACGGAAAAGATAAAATCTGACTTGAGCAACGCTCTCGACTGGCTTGAGTTTAATCAGATGGTCAGGCTCATTCTTGCTACTAACGACCCAGGCGTAGTAACGCTACCCGGCCATGTATATATGTCCGGGGTGCATACGAAGGAGGACATTGACAACGCTATTTTAGCATTTGAAAATTGCTTAAGGATTTATAAAAGGTAGGACGTATTTGATATGAGCGATTCCGAAATGCAAATGACCGAGGGAAAATTGAGGAAAGAGATAAATTTGCCTCTTTTAGTCACTGTGATGGTTGGCTTGAATATCGGCGGCGCTTTATTTGTGCTTACGGGCATTGCCGCTGGTCAGACAGGTCCATCTCTCTTCATTGCTCAGATTATAGCGGCGTCATCTGTTTTCCTCAGCCTTGTCGCTTACATGATGTTCACATCAGCTATACCGACGACGTGTGCCAGTTACCGATATGCTAAGCTATTCTCTCGTCCTCTTGCAGTTGCTGCCTGGATCGTACTCGTCGTTGGCATAGGCGTTGGTGGAATGCCGCTATTCACAATCGCCGCTGTAAAATTTCTCCAAATACTGATACCTGGCATTCCTCTGATTGGCACTGCAATCGGTATATTGGTTCTGTTTTATGTGATTAATGTAGTTGGTATAAAACCTGTGGGATGGGTACAGCTTGGTACGGTAGTAGTGCTACTTATAGCGCTTGCTATCTTCATTGGCCCCGGCATCCCGGCGATAAAAGCCGAGAACCTAACACCATTGTTCACAGGAGGAGCGATGGGTCTTATTGTCTCTTCAGCACTCTTATATACATTATGTGCTGGGGGTCTATTCGGTATCGACATCGGTGAGGAAACCAAGGCTGCTAAGGCAACGATTCCAAAAGCACTTGTTATCAGCATGGTTGTTGTTGTGGTTTTCTACTTACTTGTGGAAATAGTTGCTGTTGGAGTCGTTAACTGGAAAATATTTGCAGGCGAGACTCTTGCTATCCCCGCTATGCAATTTCTTTCTGGTCCCTTATTAGGTTTGTTCGTTGTAGGAGGCGGAATTCTGGCTTGCATGACAACAATAAATATAATCATGACACTCAGTGGAAGATACTTCCTCGTCTTTGCAGAAGATGGTTTTCTCCCCCGCCCCTTCAGGAATATCAATAGGAGATTTGGTACACCCCACTGGGGATTAACACTTGGGCTTATCATTTCGGTCATCGCTGTAGTTGTTATTCCTTCTCTCCAAACGATGGGACTGATGCTTAATTTCGGACTTATCTTTGTGGTAACTTTAGTGCTTCTTGCTGCATATAAGCTGCCAAAAAGACATCCAGAAATTTATGAGAAGGCGGAATTCAAACCTAAGCAGAAAACTCTTAGTATCACTTCATTGATAGCCGTAGCTATCAATATCTTCTTTATGATTATTCTTGCTATAGCACTAAAACTGGCTTTTGTTATTTTTATTGCTTCAGCCCTCGTGGGCATTGGTGTGTATTATGGGGTGATGAGGCGAAAAAGACATGCTTAAGTTTTTTCTTTAATTTAGAAGAAGTGCGTTTCTCATTAATTATGTAAATCAGAAGGCTACGGGAAAGGGGAATATACAAACAGTGAAGCTGGAGGATA
>Ga0190294_1000011_pt1 | contig 12560 bp, 11 predicted proteins | sample 48693012_MG_FD_163428 | JGI IMG/M metagenome (GOLD analysis project Ga0190294, IMG submission 163428) | Hydrothermal vent microbial mat bacterial communities from Southern Trench, Guaymas Basin, Mexico - 4869-30-1-2_MG | ecosystem: Environmental > Aquatic > Marine > Hydrothermal vents >...
ATTGTTTAGTATTCTCAATAAAGATGTAAAGGAAATTCCAGAAGAAGAAAAGGATGCAAATATTTTTGAAGAAAAGTTTCTGTCATCAGAAGCAAGAAGACAAAAAAGACAGGATGCAACTTCTCAACGTTGTGAAACATTATCAAAATCATCTTGTCGGGCACTGAGATCTGGTCTCTCCCGAGAAACAAATCAGGCAATCCTGCTTAATGTTCTCGCGCTGGAGAAACAAAACCGTAATCGCAAAACAGTTATTTCTTTCCTGGAAGAAAGGCTAACTACACTGAGACATAAAAAGCTTAATGAAGCAGGGAAAGGAGAAGATTCTTTCACCATGCAAGCCGTGAAGCCTTTTATGGGGTATAATGATCCAGAGGAAGAAGAAGTAGAACTGATTGATTATAAGATAGTTCCCGCTGAAAAGTTAGAAAACGAAGCCACCTAGGAATGTAAATATTGACAGCAATCATAGATATTGTAGATCTCGTCCATCCTTCAGTATCTGGAATGAATGTTATTGTATCCGATCAGGTTTGGATACTTTTTGATAGAGAATTAGATACAGATTCCCTTCAAGAAAATATCTTTATTACTGGCCCAGATCAAGATACTTGGTCAGGACCAGATCTTCTTCTGTTCAATCGTAATCTTAATGAATCCAACCAGGATAGCATTCTTCAATCTCCTAATTTTAGAGGATATGTAGAAGGTACCTTTACTTTTGAAAAGGTTAATCTCCTAGATCTAGATAGTTATTCTGGTTATGATTATGGAGGAGATGGTACTCTCTGGCGCACAAGAGCAGTATTCACTCCAACAAAACAACTAACTCCTAATACTGAATATAAAGTCTATGTCACTGGTGATGAAAGCGCCACTGATGAGTTAGATACAGGAGTCAAGACACGAACTATCTTTGATACAACCAAGGGAGCCAACCTCGGAACTGGAGAAGCAACATATGTTGGATCTTATATAGGAGAAGGTCTCACAGATACTTTTCATGTTCGTATTACTACTGCTGGCGCAGCAAACACAGCAAAATTTATTTGGTATCGAGGTAGCGCCCCTCTTCTCACTTTTGGTCCTTTCACAGCATTCCGAGGAACCGTTGATCTTGATGATGGTATATCAATTAAGTTCACAACTGGTTCCTTCTCGGTTAGTGATAGTTTTTCCGTAGCAGTAAAACAAGCAACGGTATTTACAGGGAATCTTATTTGGCCTTTTACTACAGGCACTGGTTCTATTCAAGAGCTTCCTTCTTCTGTTTCTACTGATATTTCTGGAACTCCATCAAGTACTTCTTCGTTATCTACTTTTTCTGTTTTGAGTACATCTCCTGCTTCAACAGCAACAGATCTTGATACTCCTTTTGAAGGAGATATGTCTATCGTCCTTACCATGAATGACACGGTGGATGGTTCCACAGTAGATACTGATTCTGTATCTGTAAATATTGAATCAGTTATTGGAGAAGATGATTCAGGAGTTTCAAGTATTGTTGCCGAAGGGCTTGTTCTCCCAACTATTAGCGTTTCTGGTAGTGAGATTACTCTAACTATTGCTTCGGGCATCATCCAAGAAAATAATATTATTACTGTTATCCTCGGAGACACCATAGCCTCAGATGAAGGAATATCTCTTTCTTCAGAATATGAATTTTCTTTTACTTCAAGATATTATCCTCTCTATTCTTCTTGGAGAAGAGTAATGCTTGATTATGGAGCCTTCCTTGGTAATATCGCAAAGGACACAGTAAACCTAGCTATTTATGAAGCATCAATGACATCAGATTCTCTTTCTTGGTCAACCAATGCTTCTATTCAATATCTCTCTGGTGTTGCTGGAGCATCTTCAGTAGAAGATTATTACCTTTGGGTGAGAAGAGAGTTCACTACTTGTAAGGCAGCAGAAGCTCTTCTCCTGAATGCCATTGGTCTTGGTCAGGGTCTCAAGTCAAAGAAACTGGGAGATTTTGAAGTTTCTTACGATACTGACAGATTACAAGAAGGTTTGGAGAAAGCTCTCGGTTGTCTTGGAAAATGGGAAGCTACTCTCCATGGGAGAGGAATGTCAAAGCGAAAACCTCAGTATGCAATCAAAGGAAACTATGATCCAAGTAGTCCTCCAACTGGAAGAGGATGGGACATTACTTCAAAAGGAAGTCTTCCTGTTGCTACTGCTAAAAAATTGACTGGTCGCCGATGGAACAGTGGCTACTACAATTCTTCAAGAGGAAGAACTGGCAAGGGAAATAGTTAGACACCTTGTGGTAGAATAGAAATAATCACTTTTTTAGGAGATACCTTCAATGGCAATTGAAACAGATTTTTCGGTTGATGCAAGTGGAAACATTCGATATACAGGCTCTGGAGATAATCATACTGTATTAGCATTTCACCGTTTTCTTGGAGGATTATCTGATGATGAATAAGCATCAGGAGATGATCTTGTTGATATTACGACAGATACTCCAGCAGATCGTTCAACAGACCAAATTGTTGAATTAAATTTTCCGTTTAATATTGATGATACTGTAGCTCGCCATCTTTTTGATGGATCGGTTTCTCAAAACGACGGAGATGATCTGTATTCTGGACTAAGGGTACTTGGTAAAGTAGAATCTGGCACAGAAATTATGATTGTTCAAGACAATAAAGTGTTGCCAGCATATTGGGGGACAGGAATTAATATTGATGCAGCAAATAACGTTATCATGAGACTATTGATTAAATCTCGTTCTGGTGGAGCAGATATTGATGGCAAAAGAATCATGACAATGGCTCGTGAGCTTGGTGATCAATATAAAGAATTTCCAGTTACTCTCGGTCTTGCCAACTCTGTCTCTGCTATCTCAACTGCAGCAGATTTAAATAATGTAACTTCTCCTGCAACTATCGAAGGTTGGTCATCAATTTCTAATACAGAAGGTTATCAAGAACTAGATATTGACAATGACTCTGTTGATGAAGAGTATTATTCACAACTAGATAAAGGAACACAATCTTTAAATAATACTTATGAACGAACTAAATGGATAAGTCAGAGAGCACATGTTGCTGACAGCGGAACAGATACAGCGACAGATTATACTGTAGATAATGCTACAATTACTGGTCAAGGCCAGGAGTTCACAGCTCGTGCTCAAGATGAAAAATTGGTGGAAATGTGTTTCAGGTTGAAGATTGATACTGGGATACCAACTGGTCCGCTAACGGCAGAATTATATGATTCCGATGAAGCATCACCAGCTGCCCCTGATGGATCTGCTCTTGCTACATCTGAACCAGTTCTAGCAAGTCTCATTACTTCATCATATCAAACAATTATTTTTAGATTTACTGATAATGTAACATTAACAGCAGATCAAAAATATTTTGCTGTTATTAGACATGCTGATGGTTCCGCAGGTGCTTATTTTTCTGTAGATGGTGCAGTCGCAGGTTCAGATGATGGTAACCGTGCCGAAGATAGCACTGGTTGGACTGGAAATGCTGGGTCTGACTTATGGTTCTTAGTTAGGAGTTGTCCAGTATGGTATAATATTTCAGGAGAAAAGTTTCGAGGTATTACACACGAGGTTGTTTATGGATCTGAAGCCAATGGTCCATTTACAGAAAACGAAGTTCTTTTCTGGGGAACAGATATTACTTATGATGGTGGTGGAGGCCCATTTACCGTGGGAGAATATGTAAAGTTTTATGATTTTGGAACAACTAATGTTATCAACGGAGGAAAGGTTCTAGCAGATACTGGAACAATTGTACGTGTTGCTCTTGAAGATATTTCTCAAAATTTATCTGACAATGATGTAATTACTGGTCTTTCTTCTGGTGAAGTTGCATCAATTAATGCTACTATTACCAATGATGACAAGGCTGGAGGAGAAGGTATTCTTCTTGCTCTTGATGATAATGGAGATGCTGGTAGTTTTTATATTCAACTTATTTCTGGTCAGGCTCCAGTAGATACACTTCCAATAGAAGGTCGTTCTTCTTCAGCAACAGCTGCTATGGATACCACTATTACACAGAGGACAGTTTCTCCAGAGTTTATTGGAGCTACAACAGGAACTAACCTTATTGGTGCTTATGGAATTGGTTTTGAATCTACCGACATTGGTTCATCAGATAAGTTTTTTGATTTAACAAATACTCAACGAACACCACCAAATAATGTTACATTTACTGTAACAGGATTGGTTAGTGGTGAAGATCGTGTCTTGATTGGACCAAGAACTGGTTCAGCACTAGAAAAGGGGCAATGGCTTCTAAGTTCTCCATTAACAACAGGATCAGAAACAGCTATTACTATTAAAACAGGAGCAGAAGCTGCTCCAATTGCTACTGATACTCCTCAAGATGGAGCTACGTTAAATACTCGACTTAGAGTAGAATTAGATTCTGGTATTTATAGAAGACAAGCATACACTTCTTATACTGGTTCTGTTTTTACTATTGATAGCACTGACTATAGTGGAGTATTGTCCGCAGCAGCGGACAAAGATGTATTTTGTGCCTATGTTGATGTGTTAGCTAATGCTAACACTGAAGCTTATACTGCAGTCTACAAAGGATCTGATCGTAATATTCTAGTTAGGGTTAGAGATGGTGGTGGAACACCAATTAAAACTTTTGAAGGTGAAGGCGTGTTTGGCAGTACTAGTTCATCTCTAGCGGCAATTCGCAACCCAGATGCATAAATTATGGAGTAATAATAGTGAGTGCAAAACAAGCTCGTCCTTGCGGAGAATGTGCCGTCTGTTGTACATATATGGGTATTTCTGATCCTCAACTAAAAAAGAAACCTCTCATTCCTTGTCCATTCCTTAACAAAAATTGCACTATTCATAAAACAAAACCTAAAGACTGTATAGCTTATAATTGTTTATGGGCACAGGGTTTTGGTCTTGAAGAAGATCGGCCAGATAAAACATTTTTTATTTTTGATGAGTATCCTAAAATTAAAAATGCTGCACAAGCAAAAATGATAAAACCCGGACAGAAAGATACTCCAAAGGGAAGAGCCCTACTTCAAAGATGGTCAAAATTATTAATGCGTCCGATTATTGTTATTAGTTATAGTGTTCCACGACTTCCTCTTGAAGTCATTGGGAGATCTGTGTAGTGACTGTAGTTTCTGTAACATTTGATGGATCTCGTATTTCTGAAGCAGAAAGTGAAACTGATGGCGGAACCTGGGACGACTGGGGAAAGAGTACATCTCCAACTCAGGAATCAGACTTCGTTTATCAAAATACTTATTCTATGTCAAATATTATTAGTTCATCTACAGGTGGTGTAGATTTTGATGCAACGACTGCTGTTAATTATTCCGCTACAAAGCGTGCAATTCGCGCTGCAATTATGATTTCTAATTATGGAACTATTGATACAACAGTTGCAGAAGGAGCAAGTTATCAAATTGGAAGTAGTCCTTCTGATTATTATAATTACTATCTTTTTGGATTGTATAATGATTATCAAAAAAGTGGGGGATGGATTCTTCTTACAATTGATCCTAATATTGCAGCTTATTGGGATGCTGTAGTTGGCTCTCCAGATTTAACAACAATTGATTATTATGGTTGGTATGCCGATATGGCCGGTGCAGCTAAATCGGACAATATCGTTCACGACACTCTTTCATATGTAGATGTTGGTTCTGGTTTAACGCTAACAGGAGGATCTTCCACTGATGCTGACGGAGTATTTCAAGATTTTGTAGACAAGGATGAAGGAACGCAAAATAATAGTTGGGGCATTGTAGCAACTAAAGAGGGAATCCTTTTTGTTCTTGGTGTATTGACCATTGGAAGTGCCTCGGAAACAGATTTTACTGATGCAAATAAACAAATTATTTTTCCTGATGGTAAATTTGATGTAGGTTTTTGTGGAATTGATATTGATTTATCTCACAGTGATTCCGTTATAACTATTAACTCTTGTCAGTTTATTGGGAGAGGCCGCGAAGCAATTATTCAAGAGTTTCACACTAATAATAATGTGGATGCAGTAAATGATGAAATTGATATCGTTGGACATAGTTATGAAACAGGGGATTATGTTGACTATTCTAAAAAAGGAGGATCTGATACCATTGGTCTAACTGATGGAGATGATCATTGGGTAAGAAATATTACTGTTGATTCAATTAGTCTACATACTACAAGACAAGGTTCATTTGCTGATACAAATCAAGTGACTCTTTCTCAAAGCGGTGGATCAGAAACACATCGTCTAACAAAACTTACAGATACTAGGCCAGATTTTGAGGTTAGTGGAACAAGTGGAGCAGTAACAATTGATGGATGTTCTTTTCTAAATCATCGAAATATTATATTTACTGCAGCAGCTTCTGTGGAAGGAGGGTCTCTTGAACCTAAGCTACTAACTCAGAATTCAGCAGATATTAGTAATGTTACTATTACTACTTTTGCCATTCCAGGTGTTGCTTGTTTACAAGATCCTGTTTTTGGAACAACCACAGACCTTCACGATATAAACTTTGTCCAAGGAACGACAGGAGGTCTTAAGGGACATGCATTAGAACTTGATACTGCAATAGCCTATACCTTAACAAATATTAACTTTTCTGGTTATGGAGTAGATGCATCAGATCAAGCTGCTATTTATGTTTCAGCTAGTAACGGAACAGTAACTATTAATGTTCTTGGAGGAACAACTCCAACATATAGAACTGCTGGAGCTACAGTTAATATTGTTGTCTCTCCTGTTACAACACAAATTACAGTAAAGGATCCCAATGATGTTCTTGTAGAAAATGCAAGAGTAATAGTTGAAGCAGGAAATGACGCAGGAGATCTTCCTTTTGAAAATATCGTAACTATTACCCGAGTAGCAACTACAGCATCAGTTTCTCACGAAACACATGGTCTTGCTAATGGAGAAAAGGTTGTAATACGTCGCGCCGACCAACAAGAATATAATGGAATATTTGTTATTTCTAATGTAACAACTAATGCTTATGATTATACTGTTGCCGGATCGCCAGTTACACCAGCAACAGGAACTATTATATCTTCAGGAGTAGTTGTAGCAGGATTAACAAGTATTCTTGGAGTAATTTCTGCGTCTAGATCATATACAATACATCAAGCAATAAAAGGAAAGATTCGCAAATCTTCAATATCTCCATATTATAAATCAATTTCTTTTACTGATACAGTAGATAAGGATTCAGGACTTACTAAAAGCGTAAAGTTTGTACTTGATGAATAGGAAAAATATGACAGACAAACAAAAGAGTGAAGATGTCAATGATGATGGAACAAATATTAATTATCTAGACTTAGAACCAGATACTCTTGGTAATCTAAAAAGCATCAAACGTCTTCCAGCTATGAAAAATGTTGCACCAAAAATTCAGTGGGGTATTGTATATTTGGATTGGCCAATTAAGAAAAGGCTTAAATACGCAGAGAAGTTGGCAGCTTCTATGAATCATGCAGCAGATGTTCTTCAACAAGAAAGAAATAAACTTGTTAAGATAGCATTACAACAAGAAGAACAACTCAAGGCTAATATTAAAACTTATGCAAAACAAGGAGAAATAATACATCAAGAGCTTGTTAACACAGATGCTGAAAAACAAAAACTTTACCAAAAAATTGTCATCCTTTCCCGAAAAGTAAAACAACAAGCTATTCAGATAAAAGAATTAGAAGACAAATTTGAAATAACTAATAAAGAATAGAACAAAATGACAATAACAATTACATGGACTACAAAGATTATTAATATTCCAAAAGAAGATCTAACATTAATTCAAATGAGTCCATCTGAAATTAGAGAAATGGATCTTGATTGGTTTCGTTGCCAATTAAAAGCTATTGAAGCTAGCGAAGAAGGACAAGTTTTTGTTGATCTTCATAAACATAATACAGAAGTTTCTCTTGGTGGTCTAACCTTTGCAAGAGTCATTGAAATCATTAATGATTATACTATTACATTTGAAGATGGTCAGTATGCAGTTAATTTAATTGGTGCTAATTCTAATGTTGGTGATGTTGTTAATGTTAATCAAGTTTCTGTTCGTTCACAGAACTCAGCTGGATTAACATCTGCTCCTTCTGATCAGTCTATAAGTAGTGAACAAATTGATTCTATAGAAAGCCAGATTCAAATAATAGCTTCTCAAGTATCTTTTATTGGAAAAATGGAGGGTGGGCGATGGAAAATAAACAGAAGCACAAACCAAATAATTTTTTATGACGAAGATGGTCTTACTCCAATAAAAACCTTCAATCTAAAAGATGAAAACGGTCAACCTTCTGCAACTGATACATGGGAACGAGATCCTGTATAATATAGGAAGAGGTCAAAAAAAAGGATATTTATGGGTAATTTAATAACACGAGGTCTTGGCAGTAGTGATACAGAACCAGAAATAATCTACGTTCCTCAAGTTGTGGAAGTAATAAAAATCGTTGAAGTTCCCCAAATCGTTGAGGTAACAAAAATCGTTGAGGTAACAAAAGTTGTTGAGGTTCCTGTTCTTGCTTCCCCTGTTCTTAAAAAAGAATATGATAAATCGCTCGGATACGATGCTTCACAAAGAGAAAGTATTGTACCTCTTTACAGAGGACAACAAACAAAATATCAAGGGAAAAATTTATATACAAAAGTTGCTTCCACTACAAATATCTATAATAGAGTCAGAAATGGTAACTTATATTAAATAATGACAGAACCAGATGTCAGGCAAGAATTTTTAAATCTTCTCTATGGTAATTATCCAGAAATTGCCAAGGGGCATTATGTCGTCCTGAGACGATTACAACGTGATTCCAATAATGAAAAAATCAAGTGCTCTTGTTTTGATGAATTGGGAGAAGTTGACAAAGATATTTTTTGTCCTATTTGTTGGGGTGTTGGTTATCTGTGGACGGAAGAATGGCTTCTAACTTATTCTTGGTATGCAAATAGAAATGATGCTTCCAATGCATTTTTGAATCAAATATTACCTCCTGGTATGATGGATGTTCCTGCAAAGATTTTTTGTGCAGAATATGATTGTGATATCAAAGAAGATGATCGTATTTTTGAAGTTAGTCTCAATGTAGAAGGAAATGTCATAACGCCTGTTTTCCGAGAAGAAGCCTTCAAGGTTATCTATTCATATCCCTATCGTCTTGATACTGGAAGGATTGAATATTTTAAGTTATTTGTTCATTCAGAGAAGCTTAAGTATCTCAATCCTCCTTCATATAGCAATGCCGAGTAATAAAAAACATGGTCTCACAAACTTCTAAATTAAGAACAGATATTCTTGATAATGAGCCTCTCACCGAGTCTCTCCCTACAATAACATTTGATTATGTATATAATCTTTTTATTGAAAACGCCCGAACAACAAACATCGCACAAACTCCTCTCAAGACCCTTGGTCCAGCTAAGGAACTGAATGATTGTTTTGTTCTTATCAAGCAAGCAATCTCAGCAAAAGAAAATGTAGAAAAAATTATTCAGGAAGCAAGACTGTATTCTTTTGGATGGGAAGAACCAACTACAGAAGTAGAACTGGAGACAATTTCTATCCTTCCCACAAAAAGACTTCCTGCTACCTTTTCAGGTGGAGGGATTGACAAAAGTATGGGAAAGAGGGTGAGAGAAATAGTTCCTCACCTCAGAGAAGAAGGAGTAGATGAAGAAGACCACAACTATCGAACTGCTGTTCTCGGTCAAATGTATGATAATTGGGTAGATTTTACTTGTTGGGCGAGAACAAATAAGGCAGCATTCAATCGTTCTGTATGGTTTGAGGACTTAATTAGAGAATATCGCTGGTACTTTACAATGTTGGGAATTAGCCGTATTATAAATCAAGGTACTAAAGAAAGGCGCACCAAGAGCATAGGAGATAATATCATATATGGATACCCTGTAGAAGTATTTATTAGAACGGAGAAATTATTTACAGTATCAGAAAAAATCTTTGAACGTCTAATAGTAGAAATAGGACTTTCAACGAGTTAAAGAAGTAATACTTACTTTCGAGATGGAGGCACAATAAAAATGCCAGGATACACTAATCTTCCCGGAATCCCAGCGGTATTCGAAGATGGAAATATGTCTATTTCTGCTGCAGCAGAAAATCCAATTGTTGTAGTTCTTGGAACTGCTGACCGAGGTGATGCAACTTCTATATATGATACCCCCACTGTTTCTCAAGCTGTAGCTCGTTTTGGGAGAATAAACGGAACTCTGCCTCGTGGTCTTTTTGAAACAGATGCCGGTGGGGCACTTTCAATTAAACTACTTCGTATTGGTGCAAAATCAGCTTCTCTCTCCTCAGTAGGTACAGGACTGAGTATCGAAACTATTGATCGAGATGAGAAGGCTGGTATGGATGTTGTCATTTTCTTTGACGATGGCACTGGTAGACTGAGAGTTTGGAGAGTATCAGACAATCTTCTTGTCTATGATAACAACCCTTCTTATCCTCATGGTGCTGTAGATGAATATGTAGTAGGTGTAACGGGCACTTGGACTACAGGAGCTGGCGATATTGGTTCCCTTGCTGTCCCAATTACTCTTGAAGCAGCTGATGGAGTAAGTGGAGCTGTTTACACTGCAGGGACCGATGGCATTCAACTTTCTCGCATGGAACTCTTCGAAGCCCTCTATGAAGCATATGAGCTTATTGAAAATGAAGAAATGGATTATGTAGTTCCAAGAGATGCCTATCTTGATGATCTGAGTGTTACAGATATGACTACTGCTGAAGTAGCCACGCTGAATACTCTTCCTCCTTGGGAAGGCGCACCAACAACCTATCCTACAAGAGGAACTTCATTTGATGCACTGGGTGAAGTATTTGTTCAAGAATACAATGGGCAGAATTATTTCTGGTGGGACATGGACAGAGATGGTGTAGCAGAACTCTATCCTAGCGTAGGATCTGCAAGTGGTAGCCTTGATGCATATGGCAATACTCTTACTGCTTCTGATTTTCACGAAGCAAACTTTGCCTATCAACTAGCAAATTTTTGTTATGATACTACAGAGAAGGAAGTTGCAGTCCAGGGAGTTATTGGAGTACGTCCTCCTTCGTCCTGGGCTCCAAAACATGTTTCTCAATGGATTGGTAAGGTTCCTACTTACACAGAAGATTCTTCAGGTAATCTTGTTATTACTTCTTCTGCAAATAATGGAAGTGGACTCCTTGGTATCAAATGGATGGCTGGACTAAAGGGGAGTGTTGCTACTGGTCTTCCTGGTTTCACTGTAGATAATCTAGAAGGTCTGGCTTATGGTGGTTTCATTGCAACAGATAGTGGTTGGCCTGACGGATCACAAGAAAGTGATAGCAATGATCATCTGGTTGATATTGGTAAATATCTAATTATCACAGGAGCCTATGGTATTCTATCTAATCAATCTGCAACTACTTCATACATGGCTAATATTTCTTCACTTTATGGAGGGTTTGTTTCTGTTGTTCCAAGCAATGAAGCAGGAACAAATAAAGTTCTTGAAAGTGTGAGACTTCCTTTCCGTATTAAAAATACAAAACTGGATTCTCTAGCAGGTTTTCGTTATACAATGCTCAAAGCAACTCGCAAAGGTATTGTTGTAGCTGACGCACCAACAGCAGCTCGACCTGATAGCGATTATCAGAGACAATTAACCGTAGTAATTGTTAAGGCTGTCGTTGAAGCACTTCGTCAAAAAGCAGATCCTTTCATCGGAAAGGGTGTTCTTGGTGGAGCCAAGGCTGTAGCCCTTGAAACAGCTCTTGATAGTGCTCTCTCTTCATTTGTTTCATCTCACTTGAGTAGGTATGAGATGGCTCTTTCATATACGAGAGATCAAAAAATCCGAGGAGAAGCTACTCTAAAACTACTACTTGTTCCAGTGAGTGAACTCCGAGAACTAACACTAGAAATTTCTCTGTCAGCTGTCTAATAGTACAATCCTCAACAGGAGGTAATAAAGAATGAGCCCAACATCTTCAACTTATTCAAACGCCTATAACTCTTTTTCTGGAGTAGATATCAAGGCTGTTTTTGCATCTGTGGAAATGGCCTCTCTTCAAGGTATTTCATATTCTGTGACTAGAGAGAAGGCTCCTGTCTACACTATGGGTTGTTCAGATCCTCGTTCATTTTCTCGCGGGAAGAGAGGAATGGCAGGAACCCTAGTCTTCACAGTATTTGATCGTCATGCACTTCTTGGAGCAATTGGTGGACTGGCTCCTGATGGTGGCCTGCTATTTCAATCAGATATTGATGATATCCGTCCTGATTTTTCTACAGTGGGAACAGGAACTCTAACTGGTCAACCTCTTGGTAGTACTAGTGGCGTCACTCCCGCAGATACAGTAGATACCCAGGAAAGTCCCATTGTGAGCGTTGGTGGAGATCAAGAACTTGCTTTTGCTTGGTTTGCAGATCAGCTTCCTCCTTTTGATATCTCTCTTGCTGCTGCCAATGAATACGGCCACCTTGCTGTAATGAGAATCTTTGGAGTCGAAGTATTGAATGAAGGTTCTGGTATTTCTGTGGATGATATTCAAACAGAACAGCAACATAC
>Ga0190294_1000013_pt1 | contig 11793 bp, 11 predicted proteins | sample 48693012_MG_FD_163428 | JGI IMG/M metagenome (GOLD analysis project Ga0190294, IMG submission 163428) | Hydrothermal vent microbial mat bacterial communities from Southern Trench, Guaymas Basin, Mexico - 4869-30-1-2_MG | ecosystem: Environmental > Aquatic > Marine > Hydrothermal vents >...
GTTTATGACCTTCTGGAGAAGAGAAATATCAACAAAACAACGATGAGATTTGTAGACACTCTATGTTATTTTATGACAGGAGTTGATTCTAAAAAAGCGTCTGTAGCAAGGTTTTTAGATAGTTTAGATTATAAGAGTAAGAGCAAAGGGATTATAACTATACACGGTATTGATCCTCAGGCGTATCTATCTAAAATAATCAAATTATTGACAAAGAAAGGTGCAGAGGACCAGGGATATCCCAAGGGGGGAATAAGAACGATAATCAACTGCATAGTACAGTCCTTAAACGCAGAGATCAAAACGGGGGAAGAGGTAAAGGAAATTTTAATAGAGAATAACACAGTTATAGGCGTGAAAACTCAAAAAAGAGAATATAAAGGAAAAATAGTGATATACTCTGGATATGCTTCTGAGTTGCCGAATATAGTAGAGGTCCCTGAAGACTATGAGAGAGAATTAAGAAAACTGGAAAAAGTTTATACCCTAACATTGTGGCTGGGACTGAATAAAAAATATTTTCAGAGAAGAGGAAGTGAGATATGGATCGATCCAAAGTGCTGGGTTGTGCCTGTTTCAAATTATGATCCAGATTTAGCGCCTGAAGGAAAGCAGTTAGTAGGATTTGGATTCGTTCTTCCAAAAGAATACAATCTGGAAGAGGAAAAGAAAAAAGCATTAGATGGTATAAAAAGGATTTTCCCGGAGATTGAAGAGGATATAGACTTTATGCACTGGCAGGTTTTGGTCCCTGAAAAAGCAGCATGGAGCATAAACCAAAAAATGCCTGGCAATGTTACACCTATAAAAAATTTATATCTTGTGGGCACAGATACGACAGAAAAAAGCATGGGAATAACAAGAGCTTCTTACTCAGTATTGGATTTAATGGAGGTGATAAAATGAATACCGTAAATACAATACAGATTTTGAAATCAACGATTGGAAATCCAGCAACTAGAAAACTTCTCAAAGGAATTTCATGGTACTGTGAAGATTGTAAAAAAAACAGGCTTGAAGTAGCTCTTGAATTATGGATAGATGAGAGAAAAGAAGCATGTTTTAAGTGTAAAGCGGCAGAAAAGTTCTTGAGTGGGATGTTGAAGACAGGGGGAAAAGCATTTGGAATATCGGAAGATGAATTGAAGGAAAAATTTTCTGATCCGTCATGGCGTAAAGGATTAGCAAATGTTCTCAGAGGGATTGCAAAATTTGGGATAGAGAAGCCATTTGTCTCTGGAGCACCATTCTTAGTTGTATGGGATATTACATATGCATGTAATTTAAAATGTAAACATTGTTATGCCACTGCAGGAAAGCCTTTACCTGATGAACTCACCACAGAAGAATCAAAAGAGACAATAGATACATTGGATAAAGCTGGAGTTCCAATAATCGCATTTTCAGGAGGAGAACCTCTTGTCAGGTCAGATATATTAGAACTCACAAGATACGCAGCAGATAAAGGGATATACGTTGCAATGGCAACAAACGGTACGCTTATAACTGAGGAAAAGGCAAAAGAAATGAAAAAAGCAGGCATACAATTCGTTCAGATTTCTTTAGATGGTAAAGATGCAGAGACCCATGATTCATTCAGAGGCGTTCCCGGAGCTTTTGAAAAGACGATGGAAGGAATAAAGAACTGTTTAAAAGAGGGGATTTTTGTAAACATTGCAACAACTGCAACTCATTACAACTATGAAGAGATTCCAGAGATAATAGATCTTTGTGAAAAAATTGGTGTTAATTGGTTTATGGCTTATAACTTTGTTCCCACAGGGAGAGGAAAATTTATTGAAAAGAACGATCTCACTCCTGAAGAAAGGGAAGAATTATTGAAAATGCTTTATGAGAAATTGAAAAAAAGTGAGGTAAATGTCCTGAGTACATCTCCGCAGTTTGCCAGAGTTGCATTAGAAAAAGAGTTTGGAGATAGAAAAACTATTCCAACTCATTTCTATACTTTAGATCTTAAAGGAAAATTAGCAGACTTAGCTGAATTCATTGGAGGATGTGGATGTGGAAGGTTCTATTGCGCTATAAGACCCAATGGGGATATTGATCCATGTGTATTCTTTCCATTGACCGTAGGAAATATAAAAAGGGATAATTTTGAAGAAATATGGGAGAAAAACAAAGTTTTTACAGAATTGAGAAACAAAGACATATTAAATTCAAACTGTGGGAACTGTGAGTATAGATATTATTGTGGAGGGTGCAGGGCAAGAGCATATGGATACTTTGGAGATTATCTTGCTCCTGATCCTGGATGCATAAACAATAAAGAAGCATATGAAAGATTGGTGATAAAATGAGCGAAAAAATTCTGTTTTTGGGATTTGTTTTAATTTTCATAGGAATTTTTCTGATTTTACTTTATTCTTTTTCATCTGTTGATGTGAAAGCAGGAGGAATAGTGATGATAGGGCCAATTCCAATCATATTCGGGAATGATAGGAGTTTGATTCTGATCTCCGTTATACTATCTTTGATCCTTATGGTAATGTTTTTGCTGAACAGAGTGATCCGATAATTTTTTAAAATCTTTTAAAAACAAAGTACATGGAAAACAAAACACTGCTGGGAGTAGCTCTAATAACATCCTTAATAGGACTGAGTTCATTATTTGCTCTCTCTCTATACTTAGAACCAAAGGAGATCTCCTCAGATCCCGAAAAATATTTAGAAAAATACGTTGTTTTAAAAGGGGTAGTTTCTGAAGCATACGAAAAATTTTTAGTTGTCAAAGGTATAGAGATTTTTTCGTTGAAAAATATAGATATAGGAGATTATATTATCGTTGAAGGAGTTTTAAAAAAGACACCAGAAAAATACATAAAAAGAGGATTTCCAGAGTTTCAGATATATCCAGAAAAACTTGATCCCTATAGGCTCAATGAATCTTTTTTTGCATGCTATGTGGAAGGAAATAGAATTAAAACTAATTTTGGAAGTTTTGTTTTTGATGAAAACTTTGATTTTGATGGAATTGGAGGGATTATAGGAGAAATGAAAAATGAAAATCTTATTATAAAAGATATATTTCCTTTAAAATGTGATTACCTTGAGGGGAAAACCGAAAAAAGAGGAGATGAAGTATATATAAACGATATAAAAATAGATATCAAATCTGATTTCGGAGATTATATTAAGGCTTATGGGATATTTAACAAAGATTTTTTCTGTCTTTATTATGAGAACTTGGGGAAAAGAATAGTAAAAATATGCAATTTAGAGTTAAATAAAGTTTATACCATTAAAGGAAAAGTTAAATCAAGAAGATATTACTACGATGGGTATTTAATAGAGTTAGAAGACGAAACTGGAAAAATAAAGGCATACATAAAAGGAGAAGTATTTGAGGAATACATAGTTGAAGTTTCGGGAGTTTATAAAGAGTTTAGGTCAGAAAAGATGCTTGTGGGTGAGGCAAAAGTTATCTCCGATGAGATTTGTATATATGATCTTGATGATGAAATACTGGAAGGAAAGTTTTGGGGTAGAGGTATAGTAAAGATGGTAGAGAACATTAGAGGGCATCTCTATTTATATATAGGAAATTATAAAATATCTGTATACTCTAAAGAAGCAAAAAGTTTTTTGGAGCACGGGATAGATCTTTACCATTGTGAAGGAAAAAAACTTACGATCTTCTTGGAAAATAATGAAGATATTGTTTTGCTGGATGTGAAGGAATGAAACAGGTTATAGTAATCAGAGCAGATTTAAAGCTTGGAAAAGGAAAGATAGCTTCGCAGGTAGCTCATGCATCTTTAGCATCAGCTGAACTCTGCAGAAAAAACTATCCAGATATATACAATAAATGGCTATACGAAGGGCAGAAAAAGATAGTTCTGAAGATAGAAAATAAAGAAAAGCTTTTAGAGCTCTATGAAAGAGTAAAAAGAGAAATTCCCACTGTTCTTATAAAGGATGCAGGGAGGACTCAGATATCACCAGATACAATAACATGCATAGGAATAGGGCCATGGAAGGATGAAGAAATAGATAGGCATACGGGAAGCTTGAAACTTTTGTAGTTAAATTATTTCTATCAGTTTCTCCAGCGATGTCTCTTTTGATTCTTGAAGGATTATTTCGCACAGATCCAGTATTTTTTTAATATCGAATTTTTTTCCTCTCCCAATACCCTTACAGCTTTTATCGAGATATAGAAATACTTTTTTTCCATTTTTAAGACGATAGGGGATATCATTCTTTAAAACAGGTACTTCCGATAGAGCTACAGGATACAATCTACAGATAAGAGGTTTTATTTTGTTTATTTCACATAAATTATCTTTCAAAAAAATACATCCATTATCCCACTCTCTCCTCTCTATAACGAACTTCTTTTCATTCCAGACCAGAAGAAAATCATCTTTTACATTCTTTATTCTGGATATGTCCCCCAATGTTAAAGGCACCCACCTATTCCTACAGCATTCTCCACACAACTGGCATTTGAATCTCTGATCTTTTAAAGGTACCAATTTTTCTTTCATAGCATGATTTTTAACTCCCCCTCTATCAGAGGAGCGACACTTATAGATGAATATTTATGAGGAACGGAGTCTGTTCCAAAGATTTTATCTATACCTGCCCCTTTAAGCTTCTCTTCTGCACCCCCTACCATCAATAGATGAGTAGCTCCAGCCAGTACCTTTCTTGTTCCTTCCTTCTTTAAGATCTCACATGCCCTTGCCATCGTACCTCCTGTCGATATCATATCATCCACAATTACGACATCTCTTCCCCTTGTATCTATATTCTTGGGCCTTGTCTCTACAGTATCTCCGGAGATCCTCTTCTTTTCCAGATAATCATACTCACAATTCAGGATCTCAGCTACCCTCCTCGCTATGTCTATAGCCCCCTTATCAGGCGAAATTATCACAGGATCTTTCAGGTCTTCTTCTCTGAGATACCTTCCTATTATAGACGTCGCTGTTACGTTTTTTGACTCTGTTTTAATATGTTTTAAAAGTTTTTTTTCATGAACATCTATAGTATAGAAGCTCTTTAAATTAAAAGAATTTAGAATATTTAATACTGTCTTTGAGGATATGCATTCATAATCCTTAAATCTCTTATCCTGTCGTGCATAGGCAAGATAGGGAATAAAAAGGTGGACATTTATATTCAACTCTTTGCATGCGTCAAGCATGAAAAATAGCTGTATCAAATGTACATCCTGAGGAGGATAGAGAGACTGAACTATGAGAAGTTCTCTTATTTTTTTTATTTTTTCCTCAAACCTTATATACATCTCACCATCAGGAAATCTTCGGTACTCTACATCTATCTTCTCATAAGGCAGTTTTTCTATTATGGATTTTGAAGATATTCCAGTCACATACATTTTTTACACCATATATTATACGGGCAATTACACTTTTAAGCTTTACTTTCCATAAGGCTTTTGACTCTCTTCATCCTAAAAAAATCCTCTCTTTCCCTTTCATCTAATTGAAACTGAATGAACCTTCTCTTCTCTTCTAAGGCAGGTATTATTATATACTCTAATGCGTTTACTCTCCTCTTTGTTTTTTCAATTTCTCTGGCTAGAAGCTTAACTGATCTTTCTATCTCTCCAAGTCTCACTATTTCCTCAAGTATCTCCCCGAATTTGTCATAAACATCATCTAAAAGTGTAGAAGAAGTATAGAGATTATATCCCCTTTCAAGAAGGTTTCTTTTTCCTTTTTTCAAATTTATTAAAGGAACATTAACTCCCATAATATTTTTTCTTTTTATCTCTATCTCAGGGCTCTGTATTTTAGGAAGTACTGTGGCAAGGTTTTCTATATCTCTGTCTACAATCCTTAGTTTCATATAATCTTTAAAAGCATCTTTAAGATCTTCATTTATTTTTCTCCTAAGATACTTCTGATCCTCAAAGATACTAAAAAATTCTATAACAAGTACATCTCTTTTTTCTTTTAAGAGTCTATGCCCTCTTTCAGCCAGTAAAACTCTCCTGTTTAATCTCAATAAAGCTGAGCGAGTCGGCTTTATCTCTCTCAATGTTTTTCACCTTTATAATACTTCTCAATATATTCAGGATCTATTCTTTTTAATTCAGACTCAGGAAATAATGATAATAACTCCCATCCCAGTTCTAACGTTTCTTCAATGCTTCTGTCTTCTTCCCTATCCTGATTTACAAATCTTTTTTCAAACTCATCTGCAAATTCCAGATATTTTTTATCAGAACTGCTGAGGGCTTCTTCTCCAACGACAGCTACAAGATCTCTCAACTCTTTTCCTTCAGCATAGGCACCAAATAACTGGGAGGCAACCCCAGAGTGATCCTCTCTCGTTCTTCCTTCGCCAATACCTTTCTGCATCAGTCTCGATAATGAAAGAGAAACTTCTATTGGAGGATATATGTTCTTTCTGTGCAATTCTCTTGAAAGAATCGTCTGTCCTTCTGTAATGTATCCAGTGAGATCAGGAATGGGATGATTTATATCATCATCGGGCATAGTAAGTATGGGCATCTGTGTTATACTACCTTTTTTACCCTTTATTCTTCCAGCTCTTTCATAAACAGATGCTAGGTCAGTATACATATATCCAGGATACCCCCTTCTTGCAGGTACTTCTTCTCTTGCTGCAGATATCTCTCTCAAGGCCTCGCAGTAATTAGTCATATCTGTCAGTATTACCAGAATATGCATATCTCTTTCGAAAGCAAGATACTCTGCGCATGTCAACGCAGTTCTTGGTGTTATTATTCTTTCAATTGAGGGGTCGTTAGCCAGATTCAAAAACATTATCACCCTTTCCAATGCTCCAGTTCTCTCAAAATCTTTTATAAAGAAGTTTGCCTCTTCAAATGTGATTCCCATAGCTGCAAATACGACACTGAACTCCTCCTCTTTTCCAAGTACCCTAGCCTGTCTTGCTATTTGGGCTGCAAGATCATTATGTGGAAGTCCCGATCCCGAGAATATAGGTAATTTCTGTCCTCTCACAAGTGTATTCATTCCATCTATTGTGGATATACCTGTCTGTATAAAATCTCTGGGATACTCACGAGCATACGGATTAATGGGGGATCCATTGATATCCAATTCATCATCCGGGAGTATATCAGGTCCCTCGATAGGTTTTCCAACACCTGTAAATATCCTGCCAAGCATATCATCAGAAACGGGAAGCCTTATAGGTTCTCCAGTAAATCTTACCCTTGTGCGATGTGTATCAAGACCTGTGGTACCTTCAAACACCTGGACTACCACCATATCAGTGGAAGTTTCTAATACTTGTCCAAGTCTTGTCTCAGTATCAGAGACGATGACCTCGACTACTTCCCCATATCCTACATTTTCTACCTTCTCAACGATCATCAAAGGTCCCGAGATCTCTCTTATAGTTGAGTACTCCTTCAGTTTCATAAAGATCATTCTATAAAGGGATAACTCTTATAAAAAGTTTTCTTGTGATGTAAAATAAATTCCTAAAAAGGATTAACAAAATCATACATGTTCTTTTTTGCCATGAGCATCTCCTCTATTCATACATGAGATTTTCCAATATATAAGAAATACGAGCAATGTTTGAATCAATGAAACAGCGCACACCTCTAAAAAATACGATGTATACTGTATATCTTGATCTTCGAACTTCATCAGTTCATAATTTTCAGAGACACCAACCATGATAACACCTTTGGGGAATAAAACATCACCGTCATTTTCCGCTAATGTAGCGAGACTTGTAAGGACATTTATATCGTATGCGAGTTTCTCAGGTGCGTACATTTCATAATGTGTCTTTATTCTTTCCATTCTATTTTCATAAAAATTTTTTAATCTTTTTCCATTCACTATAGATTTGAGAGCATCGGGCAAGAAACTGAACTCTTTTTCTACCTCCTCATATGATGGCATTTTCTCCATGAGCCATGCTGTATAGTCTTTCCATAAAATATCAATATTTTCATCTGTTATCCCATCTACAGATTGGAGAGAATCATTGTAACTTTCACTCTTCTGATAATCGGACATCTGCCCTTTCATGAGGATAAAACTATTGCCGAGCACATATATGATTTGAGTATTGTACCACTGTGCCCGAGATTTCAGTTTCAAACTCTGAAATGGTATCCAGGAAAAAATATTTGGCTGATCTGTATAAAGATCGCTGTATTGTGAGTATATGTACTCTTCTTCTTTTTGCAATACGTAACTCCAGAAATTTGTCTCCAATGAACTTTCTTCCTCAGAACGATATTTAGAAGTTTCTTCCAATTTCTGAAACTGCATATCTATTTCCCGTTCAAATTCATGATTCATATTCCAATTTTTGAAAATAGAGACGTTATAAAAGAAGAACAAAAATAACAAAACAAATAAAGCTATTTTTTCACTTTTTATAATTTTTTCACCCATAGTTAAACTATCTTTTGGAGATATAAATAATTTATGGTATATTTTACCTCTCATAAAAAGATCCCAAATACAGAGCCAAAATAGTGGAGAAGATACACAAAAAGCCAGCAAATATAAATGCGAATGGAATATTAAATAACTGTGCCAGAAAACCCCCGATCAATGGTCCTGCAAACATCCCTAACGATATTGAAGAGTTTAATAAACCTATCCCTCTCCCCCTTTCTTCTATAGATGTGGCATCTGCTGCCATCGAGTTTGCACTTGTGAAGAAGAAAGAATATACAGGTATAGCATATATTATAGCAAAAATAATCATATTTTGGGTGATACCTAGAGCAATCCAGATCCATATGTAAGAAAAATTTGTAAGAATAAATATTTTTTCACTTCCAAACTTATCACATATTATACCTGCCAGAGTTGTAGTTAAAACTACACATATACCTGTCAATGCCGAAACCCTTCCAATATTGATTTCCGAGACTCCAAAGCCTTTCATGTATACAGAGAAAAGACCAAAAACAATATTAGAAGAGGTCATCAAAACGATCGTGGCTAAGGCAAGATAGGTCAGAACTTTAAAATTTCCAAATTTAAAGAAATAAAACTCTTTAAAAACATTCTTGGGTATTTCCTCTATGGTCGTTATCAAAAATGCAAATATCAGAGTAAGAATTCCAGAAGCAACAAAGATATATCCAGAGTTATAAAGATATCCAGCACTCAATCCCCCGATTACCCAGCCTAAAGCTCCGAAACTTTGAAAGTTTCCTAGTGCCTTACCCTTCTCCTCAGGGAAATACTCTGTCAGCAAAGCAGGAACTAAATACGCACCAGCAAGGAACACGAACTGGATTGTTCTCATAACGATAAGAAGCTCAGAATTTAGAATACCAAAAGAAAAATACATAACGGATCCAACAAAACATGAGAAAAATATGATTTCTTTTCTTTTTCCTATTTTATCAGAAAGGGTACCCCATATAAAGCTCATAAACATTAAGATCAGGGCTGGAAGGGCATTTATCAACCCTACGTAGATATAGCTCTCGCTGAGATTATATATGTATATAGGAAGTATTGGAAACATTATGCCATTAACTGTTGAGAAAAACAGCCATGCCACCAAGATTGTCTTATGATCTTTCATGATCTTAAAATTTTATAGATGTTTATATCGTCATCTCTATAGACTAACTCAAAGTACTCTTCATTATCAAATTTTCTGTGGTTAACTGGAACTCCAAAACCTCCTGCCTTATACGCTCCAAGCCATCCACTTGTCTCCATGTTTGTTGATATAAAAACATGCGTTATCCCATACCTCTCAGCTATCTCAAAAGTAAGATCTATATCATCAGTAGAATAAAAATCATAAATATCGTTCTGTACCTGCCCCGGAGCCTTAATATAAGGATTGAAGTTTATATCTCTCAAAGGGAATAATCCTCCTAAAAGTGCCTTTCCACCGCAGACACCTGAAAACATCTGTGCCGTATAGTAATCAGCAACGATCCTTGCGGAATCATCTGTATTTTCTCTAAACCATAATGCGGCATCATACTCTCTTTCATTTACACCCGCATTTGTAAGCTTCCATTCTATATTATAGGAAGACAATCCAGTTAAGCTGATTATTGTCATTGCTGAGATAATGAGTATCCCCAGCACTTCTCTATCCAGATCTTTTCTTATATTATCCAAAAACAATGCGGAGACCAAGGAAAATGGCATGGCCAGAAAAATATAGAATCTGTATCCTTCCAAAGGTCTTACCACAGTAAGCCACATAAGGTCTGCTCTGTTAAGAATATCAAGAATATTTTCAGAAAATACCTCATAAAACAGGAAAAAACACCATATTATTATAAAAATTTTATGATTGAATTTCTTTGTACAAAAATACACAAAACCTATGAATCCTAGGATCATAAAGGGGGCACCATAAAACTCCAAATGCCCTGTAATATCTTGTAAAAGTGTAGAGGTGGAGATATGAAATATCCACCATTTGAAAAGATTATCTGGAACCCACCACCACGCTGTTATTCCCAAACTTATTCCAGTACTTATTAAAAAGAACTTTATCTTCTCCTTTATAGGCTTTTTTTCAATTTTTTCAGCTACTACATATAAAAGTAGTGTTATTAACGTCACGAAATAAGAAAGATGAAACAGGAAATTAATTCCGAGGATAACTCCCAGTATAATAGCTTTTTTAAGGGTATATTGCTCTGATATTAAAAGCAGAGTTACTGGAATAATCCAGAGAGTAAATATCTGGAGATCTGCGATTCCTGTTAGATAAATAAATGAAGGAGTCAGAGCTAAAATTAGAGCAGATATTCTTGCGATCTGATCATTGTACCATTTTTTAATTAAAAAATAAAAGGGAATGGGGGTAAAAGCTTCAAAGAAAGGAATAACTCTTGTGCATACAGTAGCAAGGTCTAAAGTTGTTATCTTGGATAGGAATGCTAAAAAAATGGGAGACAGTGGAGGATACCATAGAGGAACATTTCCATATGCCAAATACCGAATATCGGGGATAGGGAGGGAACCATGATCTAATATATACTGAGCCATACAGATTCTGTACCAGACATCACCTAAAAAAGAGGGAAGATGGGGGCTGACAAGGAGTTTTGGATAAATCCTAATTATAAAACCCAGAAGATATATACATATTAAAAATGCAATTTCAAACTTTCTTTCTCTTTCCATAAAATAAGATAGGCTCATCGTTTAAAAAATTTACTAAGAAAAAACTATAAAAATAAAATTTACTATCTCTATATATGAACATAGAGGAGAGAGTAAACAAGATCGTTGAGTCGGAGTTTAGGATACCTTTAATTATTGTACTTGCTACTGGTGTAATCTCAGGGGTAGTAAGCTGGATCGTCTCTTCAAAAATACATTATATCTGGCCTGAAAATATGCCAGTTGGACAGTACTGGGGAGTAATAATGGCAGGATCTACTTTAATCAGCGGGATTATAGTAGCCGTTGTTACATGGGTGTTCCTTTTTGGTGCTATACATATAATTGCAAGAGCATTTGGTGGATTTGGTGAAGTTCAAAGAGTTCTTAAGGTAGGGGGATACATATTTCTGATATTGCTTGTTGGAAATATTGTATCTGCCATTGCAGTACCTTTTATCCCAGAAATGAAGATGGATCTATCATATATAAATGAAGAAACTCCAGATATAAGTGAGATACTGGATCAGACAAAAGAATACCAGACATCTACCGGATATATCTTATACGAATCAATAATTACTATTTTTAAAGCAGTAGCTATGATCTTTACCATACTTGCTGCAGAAGCTCTGTACAAAGTTTCAAGAATGAAGGCGATAATAGCATGCGGGATTCCGTATCT
>Ga0190294_1000014_pt1 | contig 11712 bp, 12 predicted proteins | sample 48693012_MG_FD_163428 | JGI IMG/M metagenome (GOLD analysis project Ga0190294, IMG submission 163428) | Hydrothermal vent microbial mat bacterial communities from Southern Trench, Guaymas Basin, Mexico - 4869-30-1-2_MG | ecosystem: Environmental > Aquatic > Marine > Hydrothermal vents >...
GCCATGAAGATAATCACAGTTTCTGCTTGACGCTCGGTAAATTGCATTTCAGCGACACCTGGTCCCATCCCTCTGACATTCCCTGAGAAAGCATCGGCGAGGAGATCCTGTCCAGCGCCGTGAAGCTTTAGCTTCTTGGCAACCTCGGTGCATTCTACAAAGGTGTCCCAGGCTAATTTATGGATTTGTTCATTGTCTTCGCCCTTCTGGTGAGTCATTATCAATTGGGCATCGTCCCCACAGGCGGTAACATAATAATCGATGAGCAGCCCTTGCTTTTTGGCGCTCTCCATGCATTCCCTTGCCTTCTGCAACACGTCGGGATGAGAGCTAGAATGTCCCACGTAGCCGCCAACATCTGCTTTGATGACGCTCAAAGTTATTTCCATTACACCCTCCTCTGTTTAATAATCTATACCTTTACGCGCTAATATCCCCTTGTCGTAGGGATGCTTTACTTTGGTCATATTAGTAACCAGGTCAGCTAATTCGATGAGCTTATCATCAGCATATCGCCCGGTGAGGATAAGCTCTACGTTTTTGGGTTTTTCCTTTATTAGCTTTATCACTTCGTCAGTGCTGATTAATTTCCAGGCTGTTGCTACATTAACCTCATCCAAGATTACTATATCATACTCATTGCTGAATATCACTTCTTTAGCCATCTGCAAAGCTTTCCTTGCCTCTTCCTTTTCGGCTTCAGTGACATTATTCGGGTCAACAAAGCTCTCCAGACCGAAGTTAGCGAATTTGATATTTGGTAGTTGGGGCAAAGCCTTCCGCTCCCCGTAAGGGAAGCCACCTTTCATAAAGTAAATAATAAATACCTTAAAAGCATGCCCTGAAGCTCTGAGGGCAACACCTAAAGCGGCTGATGTCTTCCCTTTGCCATCACCGGTGAAGATTTCCACCAGACCCTTACCAGTTGCTTCACTATTTGCTGCTGATGTATCACCCAGTGACATTTGGCTAGTCTAGCAAGGTGGAAAGTAGAAATCAAGATGACTGTTTACCTTGGCTAGCTTTGGGAATGAAAATTAATCCTTCTTTATCATCCCCTAGAGCTTCCGTCATGTTCTGGTGATAGAGAAAAGCAGTATAGGCTGCTGTGGCAGCATCACAAAGGTTATGGTCGAATAACTCAAAGTACGGACTAAGGGCAGGCAGAAGGTTTGCTAGCCGTTGTCTGAGGAAAGATATGCCTTCCTGTGTGGTCTTCCTGGGTATAGCTTTACCAAATAAGCAGGTGTTGGAGGCGTAGGGGTAAACTTCAATGACGTTAAATCCTTGCTGGCAAAATTTGTTCTTAAGGCTGATGCCACGATAAATCAGCTCTTTGATAAATGTTTCTTTGGTTGTGGGATAGCAAGGAATCCCACGGTGTCTCAATTTCTGGTCACATTTTCTGTTTTTCTCACTGGATTTTGGCTGGCAAGGACAACTTTTTTCAAGACAACACATCCCCAGAGGTAAACTTAGAGGAGCATCGATGGCTATTACTTGTGGAGAATAAAGATTTTGGGTGGTGATAACATCATCATCAGTAGCTATGAAGCCAAAGTAGATGAGTTGTAATTCGTCATCCAGAGCCAGGCAGGCACTGGGTTTAGCTGTGGTGGAAGTTAGATCGATGCCGAAAAACAGTTGATGCTGCTTGGCGGAGCCCGTCCTGAGTATTGCGAGATTACTTTGCTTTGCTCGCAATGACGCAGGGGAAGAGCTCAGAATGGTAGGGAGGGAAGGGTTGGTAGTGGTACGGGATTGGGCTGGCATTGCTAGTTTTTGCCCAGTCGTTTTAGTATCTCTCTGGCGGCTACTGCGCCTGATGCTGAAGCCTGGACCAAGCCTCGACTTACGCCAGTGCCATCGCCAGCAGCGAACATGTTGCCAATTTCGGTCTCCAAACAGGGAGTAAGTTTTAACTGGCTGGAATAAAACTTGACCTCTATCCCGTAAAGTAAAGTATGAGGTGAGGTAACCCCAGGAGTTAATTTGTCCATTGCCTGAAGCATCTCCACTATCCCCGTAAGATAGCGATAGGGGAGAACAAAGCTCAAATCTCCTGCTGTTGCTGCTTTCAAGCTAGGCTTGGTGAGGCAATGGTCGATGCGGCTTTGCGTTGAACGCCGACCATCCATTAAGTCCCCGAATCGCTGTATCAAAACACCGCCGCTAAGGATGTTAGCCAGGCGTGCCAGATACTTGCCATAGGCAATTGGCTCGTGGAAAGGCTTGGTAAACGTCGTGCTTACCAATATGGCAAAGTTATTGTTTTTTGTTTTGTATTCTGTGTAGCCAATGCCATTTACAGTGACCACTGGGTCGGGACCTCCGGTAGATTCCATGATTACCTCGCCACCGGGACACATGCAAAATGTTCTTACTCGGTCATCGAAGCTGGGAGAGTAAAATTCAAGCTTCGCTTCGTATAGCACGGAAGTTAGTTCTTCCATAATCGCTAATGGGACTTCCACCCTTACACCTACATCGATGGGATTGGAGTTGACGTTGAGCTTGAGCCGTTCAGCTTCGCTAACTAACCATTCTGCTCCTTCTCTGCCCGGTGCTAAGATCAAGTAGCGACAATCGCATCGTTCTCCATCATCGGTTTCAATTGCCTTTACAATATTATCCTCGACTATGATGGTCTTGACCGCTGTCATTAACTTTATATCTACTCGCGCAGATAGGTATTTTTTCATTGTTTTTAACGCCTGGCGGCAATTTTCTGTTCCCAGATGCCGTAACTTGACAGGAGTTAGTCTGAGTCCAGCTAAGGTTGCCCGACGCTCCAGCTCGGTTATTTTCTCACCTACACCATAAACCTTGTGGGGAGCACCGAATTTGAGGTAAATTGAGTCAACGTAATCAACCATGTTTATTGCTTGTTCCATTCCAATTAGCTCTTTAAGGTGTCCGCCGACCTCGATGGATAAGGTCAACTTGCCATCACTGAAGGCACCAGCACCCCCAAATCCGCTTACCAAGTGGCATGGAGAGCAGTAAACGCAATGATCAACCCCTCTTTGGACGGGGCAAATACGCGCATCAGTGTCCTTGCCTTTATCCAGGAGCAACACATCAAGCCCGGCATTGGCCAGTTCTAAGGCGGCAAAAATGCCTGCTGGACCAGCACCCACTATAATAACATCATATTTTCTAGCCATCGATATTCACTCCGGTGGTTATCAAGGTAATTCGTACCACTGCCGAATTTTAAGGTTTGTCGGGCTGTTCGTCAATCAAGTGCACTGAACACCTTTTTTTGGGATTGCTTCGCTCCGCTCGCGATGACAGGAGAGGGTTCTATTGGGGCGTCACAAGCATGTAGGAAGTCACTTATCTACCTGAGCGTGCTCGTCAAATGCGGGAATTTTTCAGATAGACCCTATTGACAAGTGGCTATGCGCTGTTATATTTTGATTCTAAGCGTAGCAATGTCTGATGGTTAAGTTTGAAAATCGAGGCGCTAATAAATAAAAAGGAGGGATAAAGGATGGAGATTCAAGACGATGAAAAGGTAGAAGTCAAGCCAACATGGAAATTAGCCTGGGGGCTGTGGTGGAAGATGTTCCTTATCACGCTGGGGATATGGGTGGTGATTGCCCTGATATCGTGGTTTACAGTACTGGGAGCCCTAGTAGCGAAGCTAGCGCCGCTACTTGCTCTGTTTGGATAATATATTGAGCCTGTTTGCAACCGGTTTTTAATAATTGTCCTCATTAACAAGTGGGCAAAGATGACTGGTTCAGGTTCTGCTCCATTTCGTGTGGAGCAGACGAGGAGGCATTGTGTTTTGTAGAAATTGTGGCAAGGAACTGACGGGGACTCCTGAAATTTGTCCTGAGTGTGGAGCGAGGCCGATGAGTGGTACCAGTTACTGTCCTAATTGTGGTGCGCCAACGACCGAGCTAACCGAGATATGTCCGAAATGTGGTGCGCGAGTGGCCGGTAAGGCAGTAGAGAAGGCTGGTGGCACCTGGATGCCGCTCACGGCCGGAATACTTGATTTAGTTGCTGGAGTCCCTGCCTTGATTATTGGCATATTAGTTGCCGCAGGTTTGGGGGTGCTTGGACGACTTAGTGGTATTGCTGGGGTTGGTGTAATAATGAGCGCGATAGGTGTGCCGATGATTATCTTCGGCATAATCGCTATAGTAGGCGGGGTTTTTGCCATTAGGAGAAGAATATGGGGCTTAGCATTAGCTGGCTCAATTTTCGCTCTTTTCTGTGCCTGGATTTTGGGAATACCAGCGATTGTGTTTACCGTAATGGGGAAAAGGCATTTCAGGTAGAGCCCAGACGGGCAAGCACGGTTAGGAATCAGGGTAGATAATCTTCTGTAGAAATTATATCAAAGAGTTGATAGGAGCTCCTGAAATTTGCCCTCAGTGTGGCGCGAGACTGATAAGTGGTCAGTAGAGTAGTGGAGAAAGCTGATGGTACCTGGATGCCGCTCACGGCAGGAATACTTGATTTAGTTGCTGGAGTCCCTGCCGTAATTATCGGAATATTATTTCTTGCCGATGCCGAGGTTCCTGAGTGGCTTAGTGGTGTTGTTGGGTTTGGTGTATTAACGGGCACAACAGTTGCGCTGGTAACTATCTTCGCGGTAATCGCGATAGTAGGTGGGGTTTTTGCCATTGGGAAAAGAACCTGGTGGTTGGCGCTGGTTGGCTCAATCTTCGCCCTTTTCTGTGCTTGGATTTTTGGAATACCGGCGATCGTGTTTACCATAATGGGCAAGAAGCATTTCAAGTAAAGCTAGCTAAAATTCAGCAGGTTATGTGAATTAAGGCGGCGGCCTTTTTCTTTTGTCCGATAAGCTCATTCAGTTTTGCGATGCTTTTTACCAGCAATCACTATCGAACGGAAGCTAAACCTGTCTATTTTAGCGGTAATTCTTGCTTTTCCTCTTGGAAGTACTTTGCCTGGCAATTCTTCGCTTGCTGCTCTGCTTTATTGCCTTGCCATGCTTAAAAGGGTTTAGATTTATGAAGCCCTTAGCCATAATTCTCCTAAATGAAGCCGTCCTTCAGCTTAAATATCACCTCGTCCATATTCTCCCCTCTGCGTTTGATTTGCGTTATAACTTCGTCAATTTTGTAATGCATATAGCTGTCTTTGAGATCGCTTAGCTTCCCATAATAGCCCAGTCTCCTTCCAAATTTGAAATTGAGCTTTTCCGCATCCGGCAAGCTGAGATACTCATTTATGATAGTAAGGCATTTTCCCTTGTCCTCGGGCAATTTGCCCTCCACTTCCATCAGTAAGTTGAGTATATGGTCACTTTTGAGATAGCTGGTGACTCGCAGATTCTCGATAAGAGTGCCTATCTCCTCCACCACTTCGTCCTCTGTTTGTAATTCGAAGTCGCCATCCTGTATTTTTGACCATAATGGCATGATAGGATGGACGTGAAGGCTACGTAACCTGATGTAATCGGGGTTGATTTCGTTTAGCACTTTGGCTGTTTCCATGACATGCTCGTGAGACATCTTCTTTCCCCCGAGTCCCGGCATGACGTATTCACAGAGGGAGATGCCTGATTCTACCACCTTTCGCCCTCCGTTAATCTGTTGCTGAGCAGTAACCCCTTTCTGCATGTAAGTCAGCACAGGGTCATAGCCGCTTTCAAGTCCGGTATGGATTCTGTCTAAGCCGGCAGCTTTAAGCTCCCTCAATTCCTCCAGAGATTTTCTCGCCGTGGTGTGCGAACGTCCATAGACAGTTACTCTATTCAAGCCAGGGAAGGTTTCTCTTAGGAAAGTGATTACTCGGACTAGCTCCGAAGTTCTCATAACGAGGCTATTGGAATCCTGGAGGAAGGCTGATTTACCCCCAGTGAAAAGCCACAGGGCAACATTGCGAACGCATTGTCCATATTCCGGTTGGTCATGCAGCATTGCCGCTACCTCTGTAACACTACGACCATAGCCCATTTTCCAGGCTATTTCGTTTATGCCATCGCTGATACCTTTTGCTTCCTCAATATCATGCTGGATTTCGCCCACTGTTCTCAGCTGAAATTTGGTTCCCTTATAAAGGGGACAAAACAGGCATCTATTCCAGGGGCAGTTTCTGGTGGCTCTTATTAGCAGGGAGTGAGCTTCGCTGGGGGGTCTTATCGGTCCAAGTTCAAAAGTGTGTGTTAGTTTCCTGGTGTCTAAGTCGGTTAACATTAGCATATCATACTGCAGGTAACCGAATTTCGCATGTCATTCCGGGTGTATCTTTTGCCTCTGATTGTGAGCAAACTGCGGCAATCTCATGTTATTGCTTCCTCGATGAACAAATCCAGGTCAGGCTCGTCTTCATCTCCTATGCGTTGTTCTAGCCGGGACATAACTTCGATCATGCGGTGGTTGACGATGTAGTTCTTAATGGTGGTATCCACCTGGGGGCAAGCCAGGACACAGGCATCACATTGGTCACAATCTGCCCCAACTATGCTTTCCAGCGCCATTGAGGTGCGTTGTTCTGTTTTATTACGTCGTGATGGCTCGCGGAACAAGACAGGGCAAATATCTATGCAATTACCACAGCCGATACACTCTTTATGCCCTCCGATATCCTCGATTATGTTTAGGGCATGACCAGGGTTAAACCCGGTTGACAGAAGACGACACCGAGCTACAGGAGGACTGTTGATATTCAGGATTTTATTTAAGGTGGCTTCGATTTCCTTGACGTCTCTCTGCTCACGTAATGGCATATTCTCCCTCTCCCATTTAAATCCAGCGTGATGAGGCATCTCCAAAAGGCGTGTAGGCAGTTGCTTCACCTAATGGGTGAAAACCGGGCACGGGCTTTTCGTGCCTGGCATAATTTGGCAGGAGCATTGGAGAAACGAGCCTTGATTCTAATCCTGCTTCCTTAATCTCACGTTGCCATTTTCTTACATGATCCAGGGTAAGCTTACCTAGCTTCACTTCTCTTGCCCATTTAGCCGCTGATTTGCCTGCTCTTCTTCCAAAGACGAATAAATCCAATGTGGAGTTGCCGATAAGCCTGTTTCTACCATGCACTCCGCCCTCACATTCGCCAGCAGCAAATAATCCTGGGACTGGAGTTGAGGCATCAGCCTTGATCATAATTCCCCCATTTTGATAGTGCAGCGTGGGATAGACTAACATCGGCTCCTTGGTTATATCGATGTCGAACCGGGCAAACTGGCGAACCATGGCGGGCAATTCCCTGACGATCGTTCCTTCTCCACGTATGATATCAATCATTGGTGAATCAAGCCACACTCCAACCTCCCTGGTTGGTGTGGTTATCCCTTTACCACGCTGTTTGCATTCTCGAATAATGGCTGAAGCTTCAGTATCTCGTGCTTCGAGAGGGTGAACAAACTGGTTTCCGTCGCGATTGATTACCTGAGCACCCAACGTTCTTACCTTTTCGGTAATCAGTAATCCTAAAATTTGCACCGGGAAAGCTGCTCCTGTAGGGTGATATTGCATGGTATCAATGTGGATCAAGGGGCATCCCACTCGATAAGCCAATACCAGTCCATCAGCTGTGGCACCATAATGGTTGGTTGTGGGGAAGCCTTGAATGTGAATACGTCCCATTCCGCCAGTAGCTATTACCACTGCCTTAGCACGAACTATGGTCATCTCTCTGGTTTCGAGGTTCATCAGTATTGCTCCAGCAACCTGTCCCTTGTCATCCAGTATTAACTCGATTGCCGGCTGAAATTCCACAAAATCTATGGTTCTTCCATGCATATGCCTTTGGCGAATTTCATCTCGAATGACCCTCATTTCCTCAAGTCCGGTGTAATCCCGAGCTGAGTGCATTCTCCTCCTGCATGTGCCGCCACCTGACAGTTCGTGGTATGAGCCATCGGGTTCTCTATCCCAGTTCACGCCCAGGGATTCCAGCCATCCAATTGCATCGGGAGCATCTTTTACTAGCGCCTCCACTAAATCAGGGTCATTTGTAAAGTGTCCTCCCCCCATGACATCCAGGTAATGAAGGATAGGGGAATCATTTGGTCTATCTGCGGCCTGGGTGCCTGCTTGAGCCCCTATTGTGTTGGCATCGCCAAGGCGTAGCTTTGTGGCTAATAACACCTTGGCACCGTTCTCCTCAGCAAGAAGAGTAGCGGCACCTCCAGCTCCTCCACAGCCAATCACTAACACATCAACATCATAATCGACATCGTCAAGGTTAACTTCGTCGGGGTTGATGCGGCTATTTCCTTCCAGCAAGTCAGCTATTTCATGAGGTGCTGGACTGCCTTTATTGGGCCCTATTTTTAGCTCACGGAGATACTCCTTTTTATAATCAGGATGGAATTCATTCACTAAACCTTCTCTTTCAGCTTCAGGGATGCGGGCGAATGTCTCTTGCAGTCGCCTTGGTCTGGTAGCCTCCACTTTGCGAATGCTTTCTTCCATGTAAGCCGGATATGGCATGATATTAGTTAACCTCCGTCTACTTTGTTATATAGCAGGCTCTATTTCCCGGGCAGCATACCTGCGGCGCAACTCGGCTTCGTCAGCTTTCTTTAGTTTGTCTATCTCGGTGTCAAATTTGCCTTCCTCTATGTCCTTTGTTCTAGCTACATTATGTTGAGGTCTGGTAGCGAGGTGCGCCCCTCTCAAACGCCGCGCTGCCAGAGCAATGTTATAAGGTTGCAATCCCTGGGGACACCGAGCAGCACATAAGCCACACATCAAGCAATCGAAGGACTTCTGATAAACTTCTTCGATGTCACCTCTTATGGCATCGGATATGAACTCCATTACCTCGAGATCCTGGGGACACGTCTTGGTGCAGTTGTTGCACCCAAAACAGGTGATGATATCGGGGTAGAGAGTCAGTAACTTATTTTCCCCCTCTTCAGGCTTTAAATCTTCAAGGTTGTAAAGAGGTTGAGCGGCGGGGAAAAAGGGAATCTGCGTTATAACCATATTTTGCTCTACACATGTCTGGCAGGCAAGCCCATATCGTATTGTAGGGTCATGTGTGAAATTGTAGATAGTGCCGCAAGCGCCGCAAAATCCGGCACGGCACCCGCAACTTCGGATGATGTTGTAACCGCAATATTCCAATGCCGTTTGGATGGTAAGCCCTTCGGGAACCTTATATCGCTTGCCCATTACATAGATGTCAAGCATTCTGATTTTCTGTTCAGCCTTTTCCTTTACCTTTGTTGTATCAGCCATCCTTGCCTCCAATTAAAGGGCTGCTTGTTCATGTCGGGCACACCAGCATTGCAAATTAACTGCTACTGGCAAGCTGGCAATATGACAGGGAAAAGCTTCGATGTGAACAGCCAGAGCAGTGATTGTTCCTCCATATCCCATTGCTCCGATGCCAAGGTCGTTAACTTGCCTCAGGATTTCCTTTTCTAGCTTAGCAATTTCTGCGTCTCGGTTTGGCTTGCCAATTTTTCGCAGCAATGCTCTTTTAGCTAACATCATCGTTTTTTCCGTGGTTCCCCCTATTCCTACGCCAACGATTACTGGGGGACAGGGATTGCTGCCCGCTTCATCAACCCGGTTTACCACGAAGTCGATAATTCCCTGGCGACCCTGTGCTGGTGCCAGCACTGTTAGCCGACTCATATTTTCGCTACCGCCTCCTTTGGGCATCACCGTAATTCTGAACTTATCGCCAGCGACTATATCGGTATAAATCATCGCGGGGGTGTTATCTTTGGTATTTATCCTTTCTGAGAAGGGCCGACGCACTATCGACTTACGGAGATAACCGTTAGCATATCCTTGACGTACTCCCTCATTTATCGCGGTATAAAGGTCGCCCCCGCTTATGTGAATCTCCTGACCCAGTTCTAGCATAACAACAGCGGCGCCGGTATCTTGACATAACGGAATCTGTTGCTTAGCGGCGATTTCGATATTCTCCAGAATTTTATCCAGGACATCGCGTGCTACCTCTGACTTTTCTCTTTCTCTAGCTTGCTTTAGAGCAGCTAACACATCTTGCGGCAGGTAATGGCAGGAATGCTCGAACAAATTGGCTGTTGTCCTGGTAATATCCTCCGTTTTGATTTCTCTCATAATGCCCTGACACCTGCTCAGCTATGTTACTGCTGGGGCAATACAACCTGCCTTTACCAAGGTATCAGCTTGCTCCTTTGCGCTGAGTATCATTGTCTCGCTTTTCTTGCGAAGGGCATCACGACTGATTTTCAATCTGGCGATGCCCTCTTTCTGGGCTTCCATGCCTATGTCCACTGCCTCGCGAACAAAAGCCTCAGTCTCTCCCATCGTTGGGGCGATATAATTTTCGTTTATGCCCTGCTCTTCAGCATATTTAGCTAGCGATTCAGCAGCAACAATGCACATCTCGTCGGTGATCGTTTTTGCCTCCATGTCGAGGACACCGCGGAAAATAGCAGGGAAGCCTATGGAGTTATTTACCTGGTTAGGGAAATCCGACCTGCCTGTGGCTACAATTCTAGCTCCTGCCTCCCTGGCTTCCCAGGGCCAGATTTCAGGAATAGGGTTAGCACAAACAAAGCATATCGCATCTTTTGCCATCCTCTTGATTTGCCCAGGGTTAATAACTCCCGGACCTGACTTCGAATAAGAGATGAGGATATCGGCCCCTTCCAATGCTTCGGTTAAATCACCAGTTTTCCCTTCGGGGTTGGTGGTTTCACAGAATCTCCATTTATCAGAATAGTTTTCTTTTATTTGTTCCAGGTCTTTCCTTCCATTGTGAAGTATGCCTTTGCTGTCAACCATTATGATATTTTCAGGCTTAGCTCCGTAAGCACAAAGGAGTCTGAAGTTACCGGTATTAGCTGCCCCGGTCCCGTTAAAGACAATCTTACAATCCTCTATTTTCTTGTTTACAATCTTTAAAGCATTTACTAATCCAGCCAGCATTACCGTAGCTGTTCCCTGGACGTCATCGTGCCACACGGGAATTCCTACCTCTCGCCGGCACCTATCCAGTATGTCAAAGCACTTAGGGTAAGAAATATCCTCCAGATTGATGCCAGCGAACGATGGCTCGAGCCACTTTACTGCCTGAACAATGTCATTGGGATCCTTGGTATCCAGACATATAGGCACGGCATCCACCCCGCCAAGATATTTGAATAACAGACATTTCCCTTCCATCACCGGATAGCCTGCCTTAGGGCCAATGTCTCCCAGTCCAAGGACTCTGGTGCAGTCGGAAACTACTGCTATGGTGTTCCATCTATTAGTGAGCTCCCCGAGTTTTTGCTCATTTGCCTGTATTGCGCGGCAGGGTTCAGCCACACCAGGGGTGTAGTAAATTGCAAAATCGTTGAAGTCGCGAACCTGGCACTTGGGCATTGTTTGCATTTTACCGCGATAGAATGAGTGCAATTTCATGGCATCCTGGGCAGGTTTCTTTGCCTTGGCAAGAAGCTCCTCTTTAGTTACTTTCTGCATCCTTGTTTTCCCCCTTTGTTAAAGGTGCAATGTGGGAGGTCATTGTAGCATAAAGTGTTGTCTTGGGGAAGAGTGATAAGCTTTGGAGTGAAATTTACCGATATACCTTAGATTAACTGTTTGGCCATATAGTTGCCTTCCAGGTGATAGCCAAGCAAACGATAATAATCTCTGACTCCAACGCCGCTCAGGATAGCCAGTTTCCTGACATGAAATTCCTCGGCAGTAATCCTTTCTGCCTCTAGAAGCAGCTCTTTTCCCAACCCTTGATGTTGAGCAGCTTGCTCCTTTTTCTCTCCTAGAG
>Ga0190294_1000015_pt1 | contig 11575 bp, 7 predicted proteins | sample 48693012_MG_FD_163428 | JGI IMG/M metagenome (GOLD analysis project Ga0190294, IMG submission 163428) | Hydrothermal vent microbial mat bacterial communities from Southern Trench, Guaymas Basin, Mexico - 4869-30-1-2_MG | ecosystem: Environmental > Aquatic > Marine > Hydrothermal vents > Microbial...
CTCCCTTCACAACACATTATCAGGCACTTGACAGCGACTTTTACCTCCGCATCGCACTGGAACTGCACCTCAAGAGGTTGATAGTGGGTGGATTTGATAAGGTGTACGAGATAGGGCGTGCCTTCCGCAACGAAGGCATCTCGGTTAAACATAATCCCGAGTTCACTTTGCTTGAATGCTACCAGGCCTACAGCGACTACAACGACATGATGAACCTGGTGGAGGAGATGGCTAGCTATGTTGCCCAAGAGGTTCTTGGGCATACTAAAATCGCCATTAATGGAAACACAATCAACCTTGCTCCCCCATGGCAAAGAGTTTACCTGCGTGATGCCATTAAGAATTATTGCGATATAGACTTTGAGGATTATCCCGATGCCACTTCATTACAGTCAAAGATGGAGGAGAAGGGGATGGAGGTCGACCCGAACAAGGGGAGGGGAAAGCTTGTTGATGAACTCATCTCTACCTTTGTTGAGCCAAACCTCATCCAGCCGACCTTCCTTATCGATTACCCGGCAGAGATGTCGCCACTGGCGAAAAGAAAACGGGGGAACGAGCGCCTGGTGGAAAGGTTTGAGGGATTTATCAACGGGATGGAGATTGCCAACGCCTTCACTGAATTGAACGACCCGGTAGACCAGAGGGAACGGTTTAAGCAGCAGATGAGAGAAAAGGTTGAAGATGAGGAAGTCGAGATTGCTGATGAGGATTTTCTGGAGGCGCTGGAGTATGGAATGCCGCCAACCGGCGGGCTTGGGATAGGTATCGACCGCCTGGTAATGCTGCTCACCGGGCAAAGCTCGATAAGGGAGGTTATTCTGTTCCCGCAATTGAAGACAAAATGATTGATATCAAAGTTATTCGGGAAAGCCCTGAGCTTGTGCAAAAGGCTCTGGAGCAGAGGGGCATTGCCTTTGACCTCGATGCCCTGGTGAAACTGGATAAGCAGCATCGCAGCTTGCTGCAGCAGCTCGAAGAGCTAAGAGCAAAACACAACCAGATGAGCAAACAAATAGGCAAGGGCGGCGGAGATAAGCAAGAACTCATTGCTCAGATGCGGCAAATAGGTGACGAAATCTCCTCGCTACAGCAAGAGGTCAACCAGACCAGGAGCAAGCTTGAGGCATTATTACTGGAGCTGCCCAACATACCTCACCCCAGTGTGCCTTTGGGGAAAGATGAAGCATCCAATGTCACCGTGCGTAGCTGGGGAGAGCTGAAGAGTTTCTCATTTAAGCCCTTACCCCACTGGGAACTGGGTGAAAAGCTGGGGATACTGGATATACCCACGGGGGTCAAGCTATCGGGGACACGGTTCTATGTCCTTAAAGGATTGGGGGCAAGGCTTCAACGAGCGCTGATCTCATTCATGCTCGATTTACACACAAACAAGCATGGGTACAAGGAGATCTACCCTCCATTCATGGTCAAGCGGGAATGCATGGTGGGCTCGGGAAACCTACCTAAATTCAGCGATAACCTGTACCACGATGAACAGGACGACTTCTGGTTCATACCCACCGCTGAGGTGCCATTAACCAATCTGCATCGCGATGAGATACTGGATGCCGCAATGCTGCCCTTCCATTATGTCGCCTATTCCGCCTGCTTTCGCAGGGAGAAGATGTCGGCAGGCAAGGATACCAGGGGAATTAAGAGAGGACATCAATTTGATAAAGTGGAACTTTACAAGCTCACCGAGCCTGACAAATCCGATGAGGAATTAGAGAAGCTTGTAAACGATGCCGAAGCTGTAGGCCAGAAGCTAGAGATACCCTACCGGGTTAGAGAACTTTGCAGCGGTGAACTCGGCTTCGCTGCCTGCAAGACATATGACATCGAGATGTGGGCTCCAGGGTGCGGCGAATGGCTTGAAGTCAGCTCGTGCAGTAATTGCTCCGATTTTCAGGCAAGGAGGGCAAATATTCGTTACCGACTTGAAAGTGGCGGCAAACCTCAATTCGTTCACACACTAAATGGCTCGGGGTTGGCTTTGCCCCGTCTTTTCATTGCAGTCCTGGAAAACTACCAGCAGGCTGATGGCACCATCATAGTGCCTGGAGCGCTGAAAGATTATATGATGGTTGATGTAATACGATAGAGATTGCCCCGCCTTCGGCTCGCCCTGTTTGATAGTAAACATCTAACAGGGCTCGCAATGACAGGGGGTTGTTCTCGGGAGTTGAAACCTACAGACTACTTGCTGGCAAGGTCTTCCATAGTGAAGCTGAGGTCGCGCAGAATAGCTGCCAAGGTGCCTTTAGGAATATCACCTCTGCTCTTGGGAATGGTAGTGAAGCGTTTGTTCATGGGGTTCCACCAAATTTCATGGGAGCCGGGACCTTGTCGGAGAAACTCACAGTTCAGCTTGCGGAGTTTCCTGGTCAACACGCGGTAGGTCATACCGGCACGAGGAGTTCAACATGAAAAGGTGGTTCAATAGATTGCAGTGCCTGGGGAAGAGGCACCCCTTTCTCCCGCATTGCCTCAATCAAGCTCTGAGCAACACCGGGCGCCAGGCACAGCACCTCTTCCGCTGTTTCGGCCTGAACCAGAAAACCGGGGAGCGCAGGGCTGGTGGCAAGATAGTAACCTTCTTCAAGGAGCTGGATTTCAATTGGCAACTTATATCTTGTCATACTGTCAATAGTATATCAGGAAGGGCTTTTGAGGTAAAGATCATGTACTCGTCTATATGACTAATGACACTTCACATCCATTCCTGTCATCACCGGGCATACCTTCCTTCTATCATTGCGAAGCTTGTCCCGAGCGTAAGCGAGGGAACTCGGCGAAGCAATCTAGAGCGAATAGAGAACTCACAGTGACGGCTAAATCTCCCTGGCAAGGACGAACCCTTCCTCGATAGCCTCCTTAACCCTGCGGGGTTCAACGCAATCTCCAATAGAATACGGAGCAGGGACCTTGCCGCTTAATCTCTCACCAAGTTCCTTGTTGGACTTGAAACCTACGGCGAGCACCACAGTATCCCCGGGGAAGAACTCGGCGGCACCATCTCGCTTGGCCTTTACCCCTCTATCAGTTATCTCCTCCACCATGACATTGGTCTCCATCTTGATGCCAGTCTCCCTCAGTCTTCTAAGCACGACATGTCGATAAGTTGCTCCATAATCGCTACCGATTTTGGGAAGCATCTCCACAATGGTCACTTTCTTGCCAAGGTCGGCTAGAAACTCCGCTGCTTCACAGCCGACCATCCCGCCGCCAACGATGACTGCTGTTTCACCAACAATCTTGCGCCGCGTAAGCACATCGACAGCGGTAACCACATTGTCCTGCCCTACGCCAGGTATATCGGGGATGAGCGGTGTAGCCCCGACAGCCAGAACTAACACATCGGGGTTCTCCTTCTCGACCAGCTCCGAGGTAACTTCAGTGTTGAGCCTGACTTCTACCCCGGCCTTTCTCACCTGGATAGCCATATTTTTTATCAAGGAGCCAAGCTCATCCTTATAAGGAGGCAAGCAAGCGACCCTGAGCTGACCGCCGAGTTCCTCACCTTTCTCACAAAGGGTAACCTGATGCCCTCGCAGCGCTGCTACTCGAGCTGCCTCCATACCACCAGGACCACCGCCAACAACGAGCACTTTCTTAACGACCCCGGCAGGCTCTATGGTGTATTCCGCCTCTTTCCCTAACCTGGGATTTAGGGAACAAATTGCCGGGGACATTGTTCCGCTTTTATATCCTGTGAGAATATTATCCAGACAATTGGAACAGGCGATGCAAGAGCGAATTTCATCGCTCCTGCCTTCTTTCGCCTTGTTGGGAAATTCAGGGTCAGCAAGCAATGCACGCCCCAGACCAATAAGGTCAGCTTTGCCATCTGCCAAAATCTGCTCTGCCAACTCAGGGGTGTTGATGCGATAAGCAGCTATCACCGGAATATTGACCACCTTCTTAGTCTCCTCAGCAAGATAGACAAAGGCACCTCGAGGCACAGACATCACCACAAGAGGAACAGGGCATTCATGCCAACCTACCTGCACATCGATAGCCTGGACTCCTGCTGCTTCAAGAATAGAGACCACCTTTTTAGAATCCTCAAGGGTATGTCCCCCTTCCATATATTCCTCGACGGAAACACGACAGATAATGGGATAGTCCTCGCCAGCACATTTATGTATCCGGTCAATGATTTCCAAGGGAAATCTCATTCTATTTTCCAGGGTGCCACCATATTCATCGGTCCTCTTATTGGTGCAGGGAGAGATAAAGCGATTCAACAGGTATCCTATTCCCATGGGCAGCTCAATGGCATCAAATCCCGCTTCTCGCGCCCTGCTGCCCGCCTCTCCATACTCATCGACAAGCAGATGAATCTCCTCCAAACTAAGAGCCCTAGGGGTAGTGCCAATCATTTTATTGAACACTGCTGAAGGAGCAATAAACTCGAAAGCACCAGTCTTTTTATTCACCCAGAAATACTGTCCCAGAAATTGGGGAGCTATCTTCGTCCCATAAGCATGAACGGCGTCAGTCAACCGGCGGGCACTAGGGATGAAACGGTCGTCATACAGCCCGGGAATGAAGGGTATTGCCATATCAAAGGGGATAAAGGGGGCGACCACAAGTCCCACACCTCCTCTAGCCCGCTCAATATAAAAGTTAAGCAGGCGGTCACCAACCGTGCCATCAGGCTCGGGATAGCCTGTTCCTATGGCAAGCATCACCATCCTGTTTTTGAGCTCTACATTGCCTACCTTGATAGGTTCAAATAAATGGGTAAATTGTGTCATCACACCTCCTTATATGAAATAAAGGTTACACAAAAGACATATTATAGACAATAGGCTATTGTGTGCAAGCTCGCGGGATTTTATCGCTGCTGGCCGAAGTATCGCCCACAAACCACCATCGGCAACGAACGAAAGAGCAATCCCTCCCCTAGATAATTGCATCCCCCAAAAGTTCTGGGAGCTCGAGAGCCTCTATTCGTCAACAAGCTAGGATTGCACACCTTGGTATAGACGCTACTGGTTTCCAATCACACATGCCCTAGAACGTTTTTAATGGCCAAAGGAATACACAAGGTAAAGGTTATTCATTCACTCCTTCGGCCTTTCATCCACGACCCTGGTTGCCTTAAAGTTATCAGGGTTGTAGATTTCGGAAAGGTCTTCTACAAATTCTACCTTTGGCCTTAACTCTACAGCACGCTGCACCCTATCAATCACACTGGTCTCCAATTTCTTACGATCTACTCCTTCTCTAGCACCTACTCGAAGCTTCAATAGATCCATAGAATATGGATCATCTGGTTTTTCCTTGGTAACAACAAATTGATATTCCAACACACCTTCAGTATTAGCTACAGCGTCACACATGGCTACAGGATTGATAAGGGTTCCTTTGACTTTGAGCAGTTCCTTTGTCCTGGTGCCATAGGTGCTGCTACCCCCAATTGTTACAAGACGGGCACCATTGCGTCCGCAGTGCGGACAGGTTTCGTGCGTTATGGCAACAATATCCCCTACCAGATACCTGAGAAGGCAAGTTCCTCTCTTGTCAAGATGTGTGATAGTAAGAAGTCCAGGTTCTCCATCCGGTTTTCTCTTGCCTGTTTTTTCATCAACCGCCTCAAGGAAGAACAACTCTGGCACTGAATGGCACCCACCTAATTCAGCACATTCTGGAAAAGCTACCTGGCATTCAGTGAATCCAAAGCTGTTACCTACAAAGACCTCGCCTGCCCCCATATTCTGAAGACGTCTTCTCATATCGTCTCGCATTCCTTTGGGACATGGTTCTCCTAATGCCTGGATCTTGTTGACACTGGAGAAATCTCTGCCTTGTTCCTCTGCTGCCATAATCAGACGCCTGATATAGGAACCAATTCCAGAAATCAGGGTTACCTTTTTCCCCTCGATGTCTTCAATGGCTTGCTGCATGGAGCGATGGATATTGTGTGGAAAGCCTGGGAGTGGAGACCCGGTGAATCCAAACGTAACGCCCATTCCAATGGCAGCAGAAAAATGCCAAGAGCGATAAAATCCGATATGGGGAACGAAATGGAAGGGGAAAAGGTTCATAACGATGTCATCAGGTTCATAATAGCATATCTTACCGCCAATTCTGAAGGCCCAGGAGATTGCAAACATATCATAGGTGGTATTGTAGAAACGAGAAGGCATACCTGTTGTAGTCCCTGTAGTATATGTGACCTCGTAAAGGATGTACTCCATGACATTGTTCATATCCATCTCCAGTTTGAACGACTCCCCCATGTCTGACATAAACTCAGCCTTGGTAGTAAGTGGAATCTTTTCTAGGTCATCCACAGTCTTGATAGATTTTGGATCGATCCCCCATTCCTTGAATTTCTTGCGGTAGTAAGGACTAAATTTTTCCAGACGCTCCATCTGTTTTCGAAGATTAGAGTTCTGGACATCTAATATCTCCTCTTTGCTCTTAAAAGTAAGATCCTCTGATAGCTCTTCCTTATACCGTGGTATGCTATTGATCCACTGCATCACCTCATCAGGATTTCTTGGTGCATGAAAGACCTTAGACATAATTACACCTCCTTTCATCAAATTTCGGCTTTTTAAGGTTACCGGCTTTAAGCCAATTATTTATTATATATTATATTATTACAAGTTTATCAGTAGTTGGTGGTGGCTGACCACATAGGTAACACTGGGCTACGGATTCTAACAAGCTCTTTTTCAATATACTCTATGGGAGCAAGATAGGCAAGAGACTGATGGGGACGGTTGAAGTTATGCTCAATAAGCCATTCGGTTAACCGGGGATTGAGCTCTTCAGGGTCTAAAGATAGATTGGCGTTGTAGAGCCATTCATGAGGCTGTCCAAAAACTCAGTACTCTAGCTTTGGGCGGGAAATCGGTTAGCTTTGGATAAGTGCCATTTTTGAAGTTTTTAGACAACTTCTCTGGTGGTAGCCAAAGTCAGAGAAGGAATTCCAAGTCATTAAAAAGGTCGAGTTTTTGGACAACTTCTTAAGGAGGTTGTCAATTGGACATGAAGAAGGTTTATAATTGCTTACTGTTAGAAAAGCTTTAATTTGAGGGGTGTGCGGATGAAAAGAAACAGGTTTCTATTCGGAATAGTAGTTGTTCTTCTAATGGTAACTTTGGTCTTACCTGGTTGCAATAAAGAGCCGCCAGTTGAAGCTGACGAATTAGTGATACCTTCATCCATGAGCCCATATGAGGTGTTTAATGAAACGGCTAATGCTGGTCCACCTGTTCGAACCTATACATACTTCGCTGGGACATGGACAGCAGAGGATATGGAACCCTACGCTACGCCCCAAGGAGCTTCCGAAGAACAATTCATCGAAGGTTTCTCTGCTATCCTTCCAGAGTCCCTCTATATCAAGAGGAATGAAGAAAGGGTAGGTGATAGGCTTGACAAAACAGTGTCTTGTATTGCTGTCCTTAAATACGAAGATACGAAATCTGCTGAAAGAAGCTTTGTTAATATTAGCGAAACGCAAAAACTCCAGGACTCAACTTATGGGGGCATCGCCTTGAAGAACGGCACCTACACTTTAGCTCCCTTGTGGGAAGAATTGGGAGCATATGACTACTGGGATAACTCTACCATGCCTTGTTATCTTATCCAGTCTAATTGCTTCGTTATCTACCTCTACGGTCGAGATGATGTTGCTAACCACATGCTCGACAGGATTATTGTTGCGTTCGGAGTAGAATCAAGTTCCAACCAATCGCAGGCAGGAAACACAACTTAAGAAGGTAACCAAATAGACATGAAGAAAGCTTGTCTTACATATTTCACGTCTCTTCGTCTTGAACACCCCACAAATCCCCCCGTTTAATTCCGTTTTCTTTGGAAACCTGGCCCCGCTGAGGTATAATGTATATCCATCCACATGGATATTCTAGCTGCGCTCAATCCCGCCCAGAGAGAGGCTGCGGAAACTGTTGAAGGGCCGCTGCTCATCTTAGCCGGTCCAGGCAGCGGCAAGACCAGGGTAATCACACATCGAGTGGCTTACCTGATCAAAGTTTGTGGGGTGAAACCTCACAACATCATGGCGGTCACATTCACCAATAAAGCCGCTCGTGAAATGGAAGAGAGATTGGAGCAACTATTAGGACAGACAAGCGAGGCATTGACACTGGGAACCTTTCACGCCATCTGCGCTCGAATTTTACGCCGAGAAGCCGGGGCTATCGGGCTTAATCCCAGATTCGTCATCTACGATGCCGAGGATCAATTGAATGCCATAAAGCAGAGCCTTCAGGACGTAGATCTCGACCCCAAGCAATATTCCCCCCATGCGATCCAATCCGTAATTAGCTCCGCCAAGAGTCGGCTCCTCAACCCGCAGCAATACTCGGAGCGAGTAAACAGCTACTTTGAAGAAATAGTTCAAAGAGTCTATGAGCAGTATCAAGCCTTATTGAGCAAGAGCGAGGCGCTGGATTTCGATGACCTGCTGATGAAGACAGCACAGCTATTTGAAAACCATCCCGCTATCTTGAGCAGATACCAATCCCGCTATGTTCACATTCTGGTGGATGAATTCCAGGATACCAATCTAGCACAATACGCCCTGATAAAATATCTGGGAGGAAAATACAAAAACATCTGCGTGGTTGGTGACCCGGACCAATCCATCTACTCCTGGAGATTTGCTGACCTGCGCAATATCTTGAGTTTTGAAAAAGATTATCCCAACGCCAAAGTGGTGATTCTGGAGCAAAACTACCGCTCCACTAGGAATATTCTTCAGGTGGCTTCAGACATCATCTCGCAAAATGTAAACCGAAAAGCCAAAGAACTATGGACGGAAAATGAAGCGGGTAGCCCGGTAAACATCGTGGAAAGCTATACCGAGGACGAGGAATCCCAATTTGTGGTCAGTGAGATAGAAAGACTGGTTACCCAAGAAAAGCTATCGCTCAAGGACTTTGCCACGATGTATCGAGTTAATGCCCAGTCAAGAGCGCTGGAGGAAAGTTTCATTCGCTACGGAGTGCCCTATAGACTCATCGGTGGCACACGCTTTTATCAACGGCAGGAAATCAGGGATGCCTTAGCTTACCTCAGGGTTATCCGCAATCCCAATGACAATTTAAGCCTGATGCGTATCATAAATGTTCCCGGGCGAGGCATCGGGCAGGTCACGGTAGCTCACCTCCAGGCCAAGGCAAGAAGTGACGACATCTCCCTGTACCATGCACTAAAACACATGGCAGATGAGAAAGTTTTTCCACCACGTATCCTTCCCACAGTTACCAGATTCTCGACCGTTATTGATGAGCTTATCACCAAAAGTCACAAGTTATATCCCGGTGAACTACTGGATGAGATACTGGAGAGCACCGGATACCGGGAACACATCCTGAATAAGGAACATGGCGAGGAAAGGTGGGAGAATATCATGGAGTTGAGGAACGTTGCCTCAGAGTATAATGGACCCTCACCTGAGGAGGCCCTGGATGCCTTCCTGGAGAAAGTGAGCCTGGTGTCAGATACAGATGAACTGGATGGAAGTGTTGATGCGGTGACATTGATCACCCTGCACCAGGCAAAGGGGCTGGAATTCCCAGTGGTGTTCATCGCCGGAATGGAGGAAGGCATCTTGCCACATCGAAAATCCTTTGATGACCCTGACGAGATGGAGGAGGAGCGTCGTCTATGTTATGTTGGGATAACTAGAGCTAAGAAGCATGTCTATCTTCTTCGCAGCTATCGTCGCAGCCTGTTTGGCAGTGGTCTGGTAAGCCCGCCTTCACGCTTTCTTGAGGACATCCCACCGCAACTGGTGACCACCAAAGGATTGTGGGAGAGGGAAACCGCCCCACCGCCAGTTAGCCAAGAAAAACCAACGGAGTTAATCGTCGGCGACCAGGTTTATCACGATAAGTTTGGCAGTGGAATCGTGGTAGATTGCTTCCCGATTAGAGGCGACCAGGAAATAACCGTATCCTTTCAACGAGTGGGAGTCAAGAAGCTTTTGTTCAGCCTCGCTCCTTTAAGAAAAATCGAGCCAGACTATTGACAGAATACACGAAACCGTGTAAAATTTAGATAATGCCGATCAAAGTTCTCACTCCACAGGTCGTCTCAAAGATAGCTGCTGGTGAAGTAATTGAGAGACCGGCTTCAGTAGTCAAGGAACTGGTAGAGAACTCGCTGGATGCTCAAGCCAGTGAGATTAATGTTGAAGCGCACGGCGGTGGAATAGAGTTAATCAAGGTAAGCGATAACGGAACTGGCATTCCCGCCTCGGAGGTAGAGCTCGCCTTTCATAGATATGCTACCAGCAAGATCGCTGACCTAATTGACCTGGAAGGTATCTCCAGCCTTGGCTTTCGCGGTGAAGCGTTACCCAGCATAGCTGCTGTGGCTGAAGTGGAAATCCTCACCAGAGCACCTTCAGAGGCAGTCGGCAGCTATATATGTTTGAGAAAGGGAGAGATAGCTGCCAGGGAAAGTCGCGCCAGACAGCAAGGAACAACTATAGTGATACGCCGACTGTTTCATTATCTCCCGGCGCGCCTCAAGTTCCTCAAATCAGCAGCTACAGAAAATAGCCACATTTCCTATTTACTGAACGAATATGCTCTTGCCTTCCCTGAAGTCAGGTTCAGCCTGGTTACCGACAAACGAAATAACTTATCCACCAGGGGCGATGGAAATTTACGGAACGTGGTCAGCCAAATATATAGCTTAGAGGTAGCTCAGAGGATGTTACAGGTGGAGGAAGAGAACGCTTTTGCCAGAGTTAACGGACTAGTTAGTCCGCCGTCACTCAATCGAACCAATCGCAGCCATGTCAGTTTCTTCGTAAACCGCCGCTGGATACGCAGTCCATTACTAACCAGGGCAGCCGAGCAAGCATATCACGGCTTACTGATGGAAGGCAGGCATCCCTTAGTAATACTCAATCTATCATTGCCCGGCAGGGAGATCGACATCAACGTTCATCCCACCAAAGCCCAGGTGAAGTTCCACCATGAACAAGTTATCTTCGCTACCGTGGAAAGGGCAGTAGGAGAAGCACTGGCAAAAGCATCCATGGCAAAGCCGATAGCCATGCCTGCGATGACCCGTTCATATCAGCAACACAGCCTGTCAATGGTGAGCGATAAAGAGCCGACCTTCACTACCCCGTTACCCACTCTCAGCCTGCCTATTTTGCATGTCATTGGACAACTAAGCAACACATATATCATTGCTGAAGGTCCCGAAGGGCTTTACCTTATTGACCAGCATGCAGCACATGAGCGGATACTTTATGACAGAATATTGGCACAATGGTCCAGACAGGAAGTCGAGGTTCAAGGCTTGCTTGAACCAATAACCATAGAGCTTAATCCCGGGGAAGAAGAAATCTTGAAAACCAATAAAGATATGCTGGCTCAATTTGGCTTTGACATCGAGCCATTCGGTGACAGGAGCTATTTAATACGAACCATACCGGCGTTAGCCACCAGAGCAAACCTTGACGAGGTAATGAGCACACTATTCAGCAATCTTGACAGCAAAGAAGAGGTAACTTCATGGGAGGAGAAAATAGCCCAATCACTCGCTTGCCATAGCGCTATCAGAG
>Ga0190294_1000016_pt1 | contig 11395 bp, 11 predicted proteins | sample 48693012_MG_FD_163428 | JGI IMG/M metagenome (GOLD analysis project Ga0190294, IMG submission 163428) | Hydrothermal vent microbial mat bacterial communities from Southern Trench, Guaymas Basin, Mexico - 4869-30-1-2_MG | ecosystem: Environmental > Aquatic > Marine > Hydrothermal vents >...
ACTAAGGAAGGATATATCACTTTTCCAGAAATAGATGAGAATGCAGAGACGATAACGATAGTACTTAGAAACGATACCACGGCAATTGAGTTCATAATCAATATACAAAACTTATAAAAAGATGAAAGTAAAATAGAGAATATGAATAAATGTATAACTCTTATCGTCGTATCTTTAATTTTAAGCTAAAAGAGGGATGAAAATGAAAGTAAAGTTATTTGTATTATTGATGTGTTTTGCAGTGATATTTTCTGCCGTTACAGTAAATGCAGAGAAAAATGAAGATGCGACGTATTTTATACAAAAGTTGACATCCGGCAGTTACACAATCAAAGAAAACAACATACATATGGAAGGATTTTATACAAGAGGTCCTCCTGGTGCTCCCGAATTACCTCAGAAAGTATACAACATAACACTCCCTCCTGATGCAGATTTAAAAACTGTACACTTGGAAATACTAGATAGCAATACCCAGATAATTCCTGGTGAGTATGATATCAGACCAGGTCCTTTAATTGCAACAGGATTTGAGGATACAGTATCATATTGTGGCAGAAATATACAAAACGGAAAAGATATTGATATTTATGGAAAGAATGAATTTTATCCATCAGCTCCCGTGATGATACTGAGAACATATCAGATGAAAGATATTAAGGCAGCGAGAGTTCAATTTGCACCCGTACAATACAACCCTATTAGTAGGAAGTTACAGTTAACAGGGGAAGTAACTATCAAAATCTCATGGAATAAAGGAACTCCGATAGAAATAACTGCTCCCCCTGCAAACTGGTCTGGTTATGCTATCATCACGACGAATGCAATTATAAGTGGAAGCTCCAGCTTGAGCAATTTTATAACACACTTGCAAAATAAGGGTTTTACAGTTACTACAGTAACAGAAACGCAGTATGGCACTGTTACAGGGCAACAGAGAGCAATAAATATCCGGAACTGGCTGGCTGCCAACTATATCAGTTCTGAGATTCAATATGTCCTGTTAATTGGTGATCCTAACCCCTCTTCTGGCAGTGTTCCAATGATGATGTGCTGGCCTAATCCAGGAAGCATTGGAGATAAAACGCCGACAGACTACTTTTATGCCGATCTTACGGGGAACTGGGACTCAGATGGTGATGGATATTATGGAGAATATGGACAGGATAATGTTGATTTTGGCCCTGAGGTCTACGTGGGGAGAATACCAGTTTATGATGCAGATTACACAACGTTGGACAATATCTTAAACAAATTCATCAATTATAATGGCGCAAACAAAAGTATAATGCTTCCAATGGCAATCTCAAATTATGCAAATGAAAATTGGAGTGGTTACTCGAGAACAGACGGTCTTGATCTGCCACAATATGTCATAACCAACATAGCAGATCCCAATGGATACACCAATTATGTGATGTACGAAAGATCAGGTATTGATCCTGTGCCGGAAACTGCATATGGATACAATGCACCTATAACGAATGCAAATGTTATAAGTGAGTGGGCAAAAGATTATGGAATAGTATTCTGGTGGGGTCACGGCAGCGAAACGGGAGCATATAGAAAATACTGGAATTCTGATGATGGGGATGGTGTGCCAGAGGCAGGTGAAATGATTTGGATAGATTTCCTATCATCTTCTGATACGGTAACAGATACCGAAACCTTCACGTATCAATCATCATGCGCGAATGGGTATCCCGAAAACTCAAACAATTTGGGATATACACTACTCAGGAGGGGCGCCGTATGCACTGTGAGTGCTTCAAGAGGAAGCTGGTATGCAGTAGGGACGTGGTCAAACTGGAATTATGTTGATAACACAGGTATAGGATATACATATGTGTATCACCTTGTAAATAATAGTGAATCTGCAGGAAAAGCATTGTACGACGGGAAGAACAGCCTCACTAATCCATGGGGCTGGGAAGGATGGCAAAATCTCTTTGATTTCAACATTTACGGCGATCCATCCCTCACTTTGCAGGGCCCTACTGTATTAGACCCCAAAATCTCGAATATCGTTATAACACCTGATCCGTGTTATTCTGATCCTGTGGTAGAATGTACAGCAGAATCTACTACTTCTACTATAACAGCTGCAGAATGTTATCTAAATTCAACAGGTTCCCCTATACCTCTAAATCCGAAAGATGGATCATTTGACTCTAATATAGAAGACCTTAATGGAACGGTACCTATAACTGATATTTATGATGGAGAGCATACCCTTTCCATACGTGCTTTTACAGTAAAGTGGGGACCCTATTTTGATAAAACCTTTACAATTGACGGGATAAAAAATGTTCAGGTAGTAGTAGATACAAACTCAACGACTATAACGTGGAATACTGATTTTAGTAGTAACAGTATCGTAAAATATGGTGATATAGGAAGTATGATAGAAGTTTCAGACCCCAATCTTGTTTTGAGTCATTCTATTACATTGACGAATTTAGAACCTGGAACGTATTATTTTGAGATAGAGTCGAGAGGATCTGTTACAAGAAAGGATAACAACAATGGTAATTACTTTTCATTCGTAATAAAGAAAACCATGGGGATACCACTTAAAAAAGGATGGAATCTAATAGGATGGCCGCTTAAAGATCAGGATGTAGATATAGCAGTATCTACTCTGGCAGATCCTGATTTTAACTCATGGATATACAGATTTGACCCCGTTACACAGTCTTATCAATGGCATGACTGTGAGGGAGAACAACAGTTCCAGAATTTCGAGACAGGAAGAGGGTACTGGATCTATGCATATTACGATGTCATATGGGAAATTAGTTAGTTGCATATAAAAAATATGCAACATTGAATAGCAAAGTATTTAAATAGGAGATGAGAAAGTATGGATATGAAGAAAAAAAACAAGATGTTTTGCATTATTTTTATAGTGGTAGGAATGTTACTGGTTTCTTATAACCCTTCTTTTATAATAAGAGCGGATGACCCTCCAGTTCCACCTCCTCCTCCACCTACAAGCACTCCGCCCCCGACAACTCCACGTCAGACACATACTCACAGTACAAAAACTCTGCATTATGAGATGGAGGCTTTCTGCGAGGAAGATTATCGCACAATATCGATAGATGAAATAGCTGAATACACAATAACATTGAGAAACAAAGGGGACGAGGACACGGCAACAATAAGTTATAAAAGGCCCCCAGGATGGTACGGTAATATTTCTGAAAGAAAAGTGACCCTCAAAAAATATGAAACGAAGAATATAACGATAGAAATATACCCATCGGCATCATGTAAAAACGGAGTATACGAAACGCATGTGAAGATAGAGTCACAGGGAGGGGAAATAGATCTGACATTGAAAACTGAGGTATTCTTTTTGGGGGATGTATCCATAAAAACTTTTAATTATACTGTAGAGAATGGAAATGTCGATTTTTATGTTTTGCTGGATAATACGGGAGATAAAAAAGATGTAGAAGTTATTTTCCGTGTAGATGATACAGAGAAAGAGAGACAGAAACTCAGTATAGAGGGATTAAAAGAAGCTGTTTTCTCATGGAGTTTGGAAAGTGGCGAGCATAAAATATCCTTTGAATGCATCTCAGATGATGAAAATCAGAAGAATAACAAGCTTACCAAGACGATTAATTTTGGAGAATATGGTGAGAGCAAATCCCAGCCCGAGATGTATATGGAAAGCGCCACTACACTGATGAACGAAGGCAAATATTTCGAAGCTTACTATTATTACTGCTCTCTGGACGATGAAGAGGGAAAGGACAGATGCGAAAAGTATATAATTGCTGATAGATATGAACAGGACGGAGAAAGGCTCCTGAAAAATGGTGAATATACTGAAGCCTACTCTTTCCTGAGTGAAGCCTTAAATTACTACAAAAATCTTGGAGATTCAAAAAAAGTTTCAGAAATAGAAGAAGTTTTAAAATCATTTTCAGACAAACTGCATCCTGGAACTTCGTTGCCTGAAACCGTAATAGTGACTGAGGAAAATACCACAATGGTAACATCTTTAGTAGCTGGTCTGGCACTTCTTTTGCTTGTTAACATAATCCTGATTTTAGAGCTTTCTAAAAAGAAAAGAGCAAAAGACACCGAAGAAAAGTATAAAAGAATAAAGAGAAAGTATGGTTTATGATAGGCAAAGTAATTTCAGCAGAGAGCGACAGAATAACTGCCAGGATACTTCTGGATGATATAGAAAATATAAACATGGGGGATTTACTGATAATAGAGTCAAGATTCAAGTATCTTGCAAGAGTTTCTTCTATTTTTTCCAAAAACATAGGTGAGCCGAATCTGCCTGACAAAATAGCTGTTCTCACAGATAGAATAGATGACATGGAAAGCCTTTTCGGAACTCAGTTTTATTACGCAGCAGAATGCGGCATACTGGGAGTTTTAGATTCCGGGATAAAACCTGCCAAAACTATACCAAAGTTCTTGTCAAAGATCAGGAAAGCTGAATCAAAAGACCTAGAGTTTCTTTTGAAAGAAGGAAAGAATTACATAAAAATAGGAAGACTGAGAAACATGGATCTTCCTATAAAGATAGATATAGAGTCTTTTATCACAAAACATGCAGGAGTTTTTGGGAAAACGGGAAGTGGAAAATCAAACACAGTTAAAGTTATTATAAAGGAAATGATAAAGCATAATATACCATGTCTAGTTTTTGATATCCACGGAGAATACGGATATAAGAGAGGATTGGGGGGGATGGAGAATGTTATAGTAGTTGGACTTCCTGGAGGTGAATGTGATGTTTCTCTCACCGTCCCACTCCAGATGATAAAGCCAGGCGATCTAAGAGTAATGACTACACTCACAGAAGCCCAGGAAGATGCCGTAGCTCTTATACATAAAAGGTACGGAGGAAAATGGCTGGAGTATATATCACAAACTGATACAGAAAATATAGTATCAGAGTTTGAAAATAAGATACAGATGACTACAGTTTTAGCATTGCAGAGAAAAATTGGGAGGATAGTAGATTATAATTTTGTCGGTAGAGATTTTAATTCTTTAAATTATATTCGAGATAAAATAAGGCAAGACAAGGTGATCATAATAGATTTTGGAGATTATGAACATGATGATTGGGCTATAAAATTAATTACATCTGTAATATCGAGATTTTTACTCAATAAATATAAAAAATATAAAAAAGAGGGACACAAAACCAAAGAAACACTTTTGGTTCTTGAAGAAGCACATAAACTTCTGAACGTGGACACAGCTAAAAAAACTGTATTTTCTGATATAGTAAGAGAAGGAAGAAAGTTCAATTTGGGACTCTGCATAGTGGATCAGATGCCTCATAAGATATTCGAAGAGGTTTTGGCACAATTGAATACTGTAATAATCATGCTTCTGACAAATATAAAGGATAGAGAGCATCTTGTTCTCTCTTCTGAGAATGATCTTTCTGATTTTAAGAAGGAGATGAAGAGACTTGACATTGGCGAAGCTATAATAACAGGGATATCTGTCCCGTTTCCTATCCCGGCAAAGATCGATCTTTTTTCTTTATCGAGATCAAAAAAAGAAAATTTCGATCAGTTTGAGTTCAATGAACTCGACATTTAATCTCAAATCTATACACCGACCCTAAAAACGCCTACTATAAAAAAATATATCTACTTTTAAACCAAAATGACCGAAAGCTTTAAATACTAATAAGAAAAAAGACTCTGACAACAAAACTTTATGAGGTGATAAAATGATAGCAAAAGCGTCGGTAGATAAGTTAATAAGAAAAGCTGGAGCCGAGAGAGTAAGCGAAGATGCATCTAAGGCTCTTGCCAAGATATTGGAAGAAGAAGCTATTGATGTTGCCAGAGAAGCAGTTGCTCTTGCAGAGCATGCTGGCAGAAAAACAGTTAAAAAGGAAGACGTTGAATTAGCTGTTAAAAGGATGTAAGTTTACCTAAATAATTTTCTTTTTTATTTTTTTGTGATTTTATGAAACTGGGAATGATTGGTTATATTTTAAAATACCGTCTGATCATCTTGAGAGAATGGATCTATAAGGCTAACTTTCCATTGATTTTTTTCATAATCTCTCTCTCTTTGATTTCTCTGACATACGCAGTCAAAAACTATTTTCCTACAGTTTTCACATTCACCGAAGGTCAGTACCTGGATTTTATCTATCTCTGCAGCATAGTCCTTATCTTCTCCATGATAGGGATCATCTTTAGAAAAGAATAAATCTAACACTCCCAGACAATTTCACCTTTTCTGTAAACTCGTTTTATTTTATGAAATGGAATGAATTTTATTTCATGCTCTGTTTTGACAGCCAGAGCAAACTTTGTACTCTGTTCAAAATCTATACTTTTAAAATCGAAGTTTTGAATACCGTTATCAAGATATCCAAAAGAGTAATCCTCCTCATTTTCTCTTTTATCCCATCTGATTTTGTTGATTATGTCTGTTAGATGCTTCATAGACGCTTGCTTCCCTCTGAACTTTTACTCCATTTATATCTCCCATTATATTCTTTTTCAACTTCAGAGGATAGTTTTATAAACGTTATCTGTGCAAATCTCTCTTCCTTTCTTATTATCACAGGATTTTCACTGGAATTGAATACGGAAAGAGAGAGTACACCTATCCATCCCGGATCAACCCATCCGAAGCTCCCTATAAGTCCTTCTCTGCAAAAAGATGATCTTAATTTTATATTTCCGATCAGGTTCTTCAGACCTATTTTTTCCAGAGTCGATAAGATTCCATATTTTTTTGGTGGAAGTTCAAGAATATCTTCTTTAAAGCGATTTCCGTTGAGGATATACTCCCCTCCAAAACGTAAATCGTATCCGGAAGATTGAAGACTATCTCTACTGAAAGGATCTATTATCAGGTCTTTATTTTCCATATATTTGAGAATATCTCTGTCAGACAGGATCATTACAATGTATCTCCTGGAGTAAAGCTGATCACATTATTTTTTCTTATTACAACCACCCCCAGTTTTTTCTTCATTTCGTCATTAAATATTTCTGCATTGTCCATTGAGAGATTGAGTTCAGTATCATAACCTATCAGTCTTCCCTTTAAGAATCTGCCATCTTTAAGTGCTATTACTACTGTCTTGTTGAGGCTTTTATGTATCATATCAAAAGGTTTATGTTCATCCATGAAAGTCATTTTCTCTCTGCATATAAAAGTCTTTTGTAGACAGTTTTTTATTTACATGGAGGTAATGGAAAATATGAAAAATGATCTCGCTTTGCTCGTGGTAGCTTTTTTCTGGGGATTGACATTTGTCACGGTAAAAGAAGCTATAGAGTTTATTCCTCCATTCAGTTTTCTGTTCTGTAGATTCTCAATCGCATTTTTACTTCTTTTATTGATCTCTGTCAAGAAATTAAAAAATATGAACTTAAAAACCTTGAAATCTGGATTTTTTATTGGAATTTTCCTTTTTTTAGGATATGCATTTCAAACAGTTGGTCTCAAATACACAACTCCAGCAAATGCAGGTTTTATCACGGGATTATCAGTCGTAATAGTTCCTTTTTTATCTTCTATGATCTTAAAAGCAAAACCTGGAAGAAATGTTATTATAGGAATAATACTAGCAACTATAGGTCTTTTATTTCTATCATTTCAGGAATTTAAAATAAGTTATGGAGATTTTTTGATTTTGTTATGCGCTCTCTCTTTTGCTATGCACATTATTTTAGTTGGAAAATATTCTCCAAAAATGGACACTTTTTTAATTACGACCGTACAGATAGGAACTGTAGCTCTATTTTCTCTTTTTTTCAGCTTTACAGAAAGTTCATTTGAATTTAATATAGTTATTTTAGAAGCTTTGATAATAACAGCCATTTTTGCTACAGTTTTAGCATTTTTAATCCAGAATGCAGCACAGAAGCATGTCTCTCCGACACATACCGCACTTATATTCGCAATGGAGCCTGTATTTGCAGCTGTATGTTCCTATATCATAATAAGCGAAGTTTTTACCATAAGAAAAATCATAGGCTGTTTATTCATTCTTCTCGGCATGATAATAGCTGAGATTAAGATCAATCAAAAATTTTTAAGAGAATAGCTTATTACCAACTAAAGGGTAGTTAAAAAAAGTTTAAATATATCTATTACGCATAAAAAGGATAGTGATAAAAATGAAAGAAAAATTAGCAGGAATTTTTGTTATAGCAATAGTCTTTCTGTCAATGTGTGCAGAAACACCCGAAGAGAAAAATTTAACTGTGAGTAAGTTTGTCTTCTGTACCGAAGTACTGCAAAATGGAGAATACACACCAAGATCTAACTCCGAATTTTCAGCCGGAGAGAATATCAATATATACTTTGAGCTTGAAGGTGTTGAAACAAAAGATAACAGCGTCTCACTGAAATGGGATTCTCTCAAGATATATAAGGAAGGAAACCTTATAGACGAAAAATACAATGTTTTGAGTTATGATCAGAGCTTTGATACTGAGATATCATATGTGTGGATGAGCAGACCTATTACAATAACGGAACCTGGAAATTACGAAGTGGAGATAAAAGTTATAGACAATTACACAGGAAAAGAAGTTACTGCCAAAGAAAGCTTTAAAGTTATAGGAGAAGGCACATCTACTCCTTCACCAACATCCGCTCCAGAGGGAAAGGAAAAAGACATAGATGTAACATATTATTACTTCCTGAAAGTGCCTTCAGCTACGTATCACCTCTTCGGAAATGTCTATGAAAATTATGTTGATGTCGAGATAACTAACAACAGTAGCGAGAAAATAAGGGCAAAGGTAGAGGCTCAGATAATGAACTTTACAAATGCGTCTTTTCAAACAGTCGACATCCCTACAGGCCAAAAAATTACAGTGAGTTTAACACCTCCTCTAATGCCCAATGCTTTAGATACCTTATCTGAGCAGAAGAGGACAAACTTTCATATAAAAGTAACGTACATAGAATCTGGAGAAGAAAAACTGGTATTTGAAGATACACAGCCAGTGACAATGCTCGCAAAGAGGGATATGGTGCTGTGGATGCAGAATATAGACTTCAGAGATAACATAGCAGCGTGGGTAACTCCAAATGATCCCTCCATAGATCAATTTTTTTCCGTTGCAAAAAGATACATGCCGGGAGGTACATTTGCAGGGTATTCTGAAGATGAAGAAGGCGTTTTAAATCAATTAGAAAAGATCTATTACACTTTGAAAAAGGAGTATAAAATCTCTTATCTGAGCACGCCAAACTTCAGAATATATAACAACGGAGAGGAAGTAATCCAGAGGATAAGATTTCCATCAGAAACATTAAAAGGTGGAACGGGAAACTGCATAGAGACAACTGTACTTTTTGCCTCCATATTTGAGTCCTTGGGCATGAATGCCGTCATAATTTTAAGACCTGGACATGCTTATGTAGGAGTTGAGACACAGAACGGAAGCGGATACTATTACTTTATTGAAACAACTATGCTTGGAAACGAAGACGTGTCATTTTATGACGCATGGGAGTATGGCTCTTCAGAATTTGATGAAGATTTGCCCCATCTCAATAACAATGAGGAAGCATATAGGGCTATATTCATAGATGACTGCAGAGATGCCGGAATATCCCCCATAGAGGGGTGATTATTCTTTTTCTATTTTTTCAAAGCCCGTATATTTCCTGAGCACTTCTGGTACTGTTATACTCCCGTTAGAGTTCTGAAAGTTCTCTAAAATAGCTACCAATGCCCTTGTAGTTGCTATACATGTAGAATTTAAAGTATGTACAAATTTATTTCCTTCTTTTGTTCTGTATCTTATATTAAGCCTTCTCGCCTGATAATCAGTACAGTTAGAACATGAAACTAACTCTCTGTATTCGTTCTGAACAGGCATCCATGTCTCTATATCATACTTCTTGGCCGCCACAGTTCCTATATCACCTGTGCATATGTTTACAACTCTAAAATGTAATCCTAAACTCTCAAATAAGTCCATCGCATTTTTAAGTAGCTCTTCATGATATTTCCACGATTCTTCAGGTTTGCAGATAATTATCTGTTCTATTTTATTAAACTGGTGTACTCTGAAGAATCCTTTTGTTTCTCTTCCATGAGTTCCAGCCTCTTTTCTGAAACACGCAGATATCCCACAGTATTTTTTAGGTAAATCTTGTGGATCGAGTATTTCATCGATAAACATCGCCGTCAAGGGATGTTCCGATGTGGCTATGAGGTACAAATCCTCGTCCTCTATTTTGTACATGACATCCTCAAAGTCTCTAAGATCTGTAACACCTTCATAAGCTTTCCTGTTCATCATGTAAGGAGGGTATATAGGCACATAGCCTCTTTTAATCATGAACTCCATAGCATAATACTGAAGTGCAAAATCCAGAACTGTTAATTTTCCTTTTAAAAAGAAGAATCTTGCTCCGGATATTTTTGCAGCTCTCTCAAAATCGCCTATGCCAAGAGTTTCTGCGAGATCTATGTGGCTCTTGGGTTCAAAATCAAACTCTGGCTTTTTTCCTACATATTTAATAGGAATATTCTCGTTTCCTACGGGAACAGAGCCGTGAAGAATGTTCGGAAGTCTTTTGAGATAGTAATCTATTCTCTCCTTTTTAGCATTCATCTCTTTTTCCATCTCTTCTATTTTCTTAGGTATCTCGGCAGCTTCTTTTATTTTTTCTGAAGCATCTTTGCCCTCCTTTTTTAATATTCCTATCTCTAAAGCCACTTTATTTCTCCTGTGTCTTAATTCATCTGTTTTACTCTTCAAATTTCTCCATTCTCTATCAAGCTTCAGAATATCGTCTATCCAGATAAGTTTCTCAGTATCATTTCTCTTTTTAAGATCAGATCTTACGATATCTGGATTATTTCTTATTAGATTGATATCAAGCATACTCTCTCTTAGCGATAATATTTAAAACATTTTCGTTGTATGTAGTAATATGATCTTGGATTTTCTTTTAGAAACAGGGAAATTAAAAAATATAAAAAGGGCAGGCTGGGTTATAAATGGGATAGATGGGGAGAGTGTCGCTGATCACTGCTTCAGAGTTTGTGTTTTAAGTATGCTTCTCGGAGATCTCTTGAAAGATAAATATAAGATAGATATGGAGAAAATTTTAAAGATATCATTACTTCACGATATTGCGGAAAGCAAGATAGGAGATATACCCTATGAATCTTTAAAATATTTAGGAGAAGAAAATAAGAACAGAGCGGAAAAAGAAGCCTGTAAAGATCTTTTTAAAAATATAGAAAAGGGAGATAAATATTACGCCCTCTGGGAAGAGTTCGAGGATAGAAAGAGTATAGAGGCTCAAATCGTCAGGGCTGCGGATAAACTGGAAATGATGATCCAGTGTTACGAGTACGAAACCAGAGGACATAAGCTAGATCAATTCTGGAATAACG
>Ga0190294_1000018_pt1 | contig 10567 bp, 13 predicted proteins | sample 48693012_MG_FD_163428 | JGI IMG/M metagenome (GOLD analysis project Ga0190294, IMG submission 163428) | Hydrothermal vent microbial mat bacterial communities from Southern Trench, Guaymas Basin, Mexico - 4869-30-1-2_MG | ecosystem: Environmental > Aquatic > Marine > Hydrothermal vents >...
TTCCAGAGGACTTAACTACGACCTTGTTGGCGTATGTCATACCACTGTACCAAGCATAGGCGCCATAGGTTGTTGCGCCATTAGAACCAGTTCCACTGTTTGTCATGTCAGCATCACCGCCCGTAAAAGAGCCACAATCGACATAGATGTTGACGTTTACTGAACTGTCGTTTGTCCATTCGAACTGACACTCATCATCAGATACAGTTGTACTGGGCGCGGTAGTATCTCCAAGAGGGTTGGCGTAGTAAGTAGTATTCACATCTATCTTGCTGTCGCCCGTGATGCCGTTAAGTGTCCATGTCGTTGGAGTACTACTAAAGCTAACATAACTTGGTGTCGCCGTGATGGTTATATCAGTGGCTGATACCACAGTGCTTACTAAACCCAGCAACAGAACTGCCAAGACCAGGGACGCGATTATAACTTTCTTTTTCACTTTGTCCTCTCCTTTCGTTCAATTCTCATAATACCTGTCGACCTCAGGTTTGGTTTGATGCCAACGCTTTATCCATTGGCGTAGGAGGTATACCAGTATCGCTACGTTCTCAATGAGTACTATCCATAGCACTACATCTTTGTTGGGTGGCTGGCTCAGTACATTTATCAATGTCTCCATTTGTCCTCCTTGTCAATTCTCCCTCTACCAAGGGTCTTCTCCGTGGCTTGAGCACGACTTGGTGACAGATAGATACTAAACGACCAACCGGCGAAGAAGTAGCATATAGATATAGCCAATATGCTCAAGCCTAATGGTGGCCCTGAGCCGAATATTATGACCACCCAAACCGTTGAGCCAATCCCTAGCAAGAGAAGTGCAACGGCAATGATACGAGCTACCAGTCTCTCCCCTTGTATTCTGTTGTCCATTTTCGACCTCCTTTCATTTGATTAGTTATAAACGTTTCTAATGCATATACCCGTCGACCTCGGGTTAGTCACAAGTTATCGTAAGAGTAATCGTTCCTGATTTCTCATTACCATCATCGAAGTTTGTTGGCGTGTATAGTCTTAGTCCAAAGTCTTGAGTGCCTGAATCAGCTAAGCCAGAAACGAGAGTATTGTATGGCGTAGTCTTCTTCACTATGATTGTATAGTCTCCACCACTCAATCCAGCCTTTAGCCCACAAATCATGTCCCCTGGAGTTGCAGTGTCTGATAATGTCCAAGTATAGCCTCCACCAGTCATATCCGTCCCGCCTATTGTTATGGTAACGGCACCTCCTGAATTGTTGGTAATAGTGAAGTGAGTAAGCCCGCTTGAGTAGTTTGAGTTCTCTTCAATAGGACCTGCTGACCAGCTATAAGTATTTAGAGATATGCTAGGAGAGCATCCACCTTCCGTATATTCGATGTGTAGCTTGGGTACATGTCCTATAGGCTCTTCGTAAGCATGTGCCCCTAGGACCTTAAAGTTAACGTCATTATTACCGATAAACAAATATACTATATCATTGTTGCTTGCCCAACCTCCTCTGTTGACTACCTCTTGAGTTGGAGCAACTAGAGTAGGAGTCTGTTTGTAGGTACCAGCACCGATATCATTCGCTATCCAAGACTCGTAGGCAGTAGTTCTGGTTCTGTTTATTATGTGAGCATCATCCGAGAAATTTACTGCATCGTCAACATCATTACAATAAATCTTTACATTGGGGCTGTCATAACTTGTGGAACTAACCCAAACCTCCATATATGCGACGTTGATTGTCGAGCTGTAAGGTATTGAAACTGTTTGGAAACGAAAACCAGCACAGTTATAGTATTGAGATGATGGGTCTGTCCTAGAGCTAGCATAGATGTATTCGTCAGTTGCATAAAAGGTGCCATCGCCTTTCTCATAGGCATCATCAGCACCTGTACTTACTTGAAGGTCTAATGTAGGGTCAATATAAACAGGGTAAGTTGCTGTTTGTAACCACTCATAAGGGACCTGTACTGATACATAGAGGCTACTTCCAACCTTCCTCAATTCAGTAAATCCAATGCCTCTATTCACCTCACTACTATCCCAGTATGTAGCGGGCATAAAGCCCCAGAGAACTTCGTCAGCTCTTCTAAATTCAATGGTGTTGAATGATTGCTGTCGAGATCTTCTGTCCCACAAAGCGTTATCTACATAAATATCCAGGTCTGGTGAAGGGTCAAAAATAAAGTTCAACCTCAATACAGGGTTGCCGCCATCTATGATATATTGAGGAGGTACTGGTGGACTGCTGTCTAACACTAACCTTTTGTTCAGTCGCCCTGGAGTGTTCTCCCACTCAAAGTGCCGACCTGAACCATAACCGTCATGCCAGCTAATTCTGCTAATACTTCCTACCATTCCTGGAAGCAGCTCAACTGGCTCGTTTGAAACGACTGCGACAACATTCTGAGGCATAGAAATCTGGTCTACTTGGTCTAGAGCATTAGTCCACTCTAGTGCCATAGGCTGAAAGGCAATATATTCTCCTTGAGACTCAAATAATAGAACTTGACCAGCGGTAAAGTCCTCTAGCACTTTGGTGTGATATTCGTCTTTTATCATCTCCCAGTCCCATGGAGCTTGCGCCGCAAACCACTGGTTGTTTATTTCCTGCCAACTGCCAAACTCGTCTTGGTAGTGTACAGAGCCTATGACGACGTCGATGGCGTACTTGTTATCTCCTAAATCATAAGTCTTGCTATTCCTGTCTCGTAGCTCCATAACCTCGCTTCTACTACTTCCCGCAACATGAAACATTGGAGCGACAATTATAGTTGTTACTAATAGTAGAGAGACTATGAATAGTTGTAATAATCTTTTGTTCATTTTGTACTCTTCCTTTAGGCTCCCTATCCTAGTGTTACATAATCTTAGATTTCCTCTATAAGCTCTTCATTAAGCATTGCTCGTAGTATTGCTTGGGTTTTAATGGGGTCAGTCTTAAGGTGGTCAATTACTTCTTCAACTTCCTTAGGACTATTGTTGTTCTCGTAGAGGAAAGCAAGTATTGCGTACTTAGGACCGTGTCCCCAAGTATCTTCAGCTAGTTGTTTTCCTCTTGCAGTTAAGACTATAGCACTCATACTTCTACTACGCTGTTCTGTGCAATAAGGCCATTGAAAGCTTGCAGAGCTCTCTGCTCGTTCCAGCCTAGTACACTACATAGAACCTGAACAGCTTCCTCCTCCGTAAAGGTTCCTTGCGATACTACATCTTGTAGAACCTCAAATGCTTCATTCTTTGTTTCTGGTGTTTCGCCTAGCATGTACATTTGTTCCTCCTTTATTTTTTCTCCATTGTTAAGTGAGCTTTCCTAAATCCTAGCAATGTCCAGCTATCATACATATCATAGTACGGAATATGATGAGTGCCATCTCTGCCGTCTATTGAAAAGGTCATAGTCTCAAGGCCAGCTGTCAGTATTACTTCGCAGGTATCTGTCCACTTGTTGTGAAAAACTCGGCCCCACCAGTCTATCTGTTGAGTAACTCTTTGGTCTACCATCTTTCTGTTTGGTGTACACAATATAATAGTACTGTGATAGTGCCTTGACTGAGCTATAAAGTATCCAAACAGTCGACAGATTCTGTCACGATGACTCGCGTCAAACAGCTTATAGGCTTCGTCGAATACTAAGGTGCTGTACAATAGGTCTACTCCTCGAGATAGTAGTGCTTTGTGTACTTCCTCAGCTCCTCTTTTTTCGGCTTCTGCATCTTCGGCTACTTCAGCTATTGTGTCGAGAGCATTCTTGAATTCTCCCTCGCTAAGTTGCTGGAACTCCCCGAACTCAGGCTTGAGGCCCATCTTGGAGCCTACAGCTATGACGTGTCTGCCGAATCGCTCTCGAAGTTGGTAGCTTTGGGCTGCGGCAGTCAAAGTCTTGCCTCTGCCTTTCTTGCCTTCATATAGAATAGCGGTTTCCAGTAGTCTTGATAGGGCATCTTCTTCGCGTTTATCTTGTAAAGCATCGTGGACTTGTAGGATGGCAAGAAGCTCCTCTGAGGTAAGAACTTTTAATTCTTCTGTCGTTATATTCATCTCATTGGTATCTCCGGTCTGCCTTCAGCTTCAGCCAGAGCTTGTAGAGCCCCTAGAAGCTCTAGTCTACCCTTCCTATTGAAGCTTATCATCCTTTTGTCGTACTCTTCTATGAAGACTTGTAGTAGGGACTTGGTTCTATGTAAGTTTCTAGCTTCTTCAAGAAGCCTTAGTCTTACTAATACTTCGACCATCCTAGGATGTGTCTCAGTTTTTAGAGGCATGTCTTTGTCATCTGGACTAAATAGCTCTCTAACGGCAGCAGGCTTAATGTTACCATCAGGAGCTCCTAAAGCTCTTGCTACTCTGTCGAGTAGCTCCTCCTTTGTTGATTTGCGTCTATCCAAGGATGCCACTCAAACCTCCATTTCGCATTACTAGAACTACAATCAAGATTGCTACAATTATTACTACTATCAGCATTATAGTCTTTACGTTAGGCGCCTTGTGTAGTAAGCCTAGTCCTTCTCTAAGGTCTCTCCACATACCTTTCATAACAGCGTCGTCAGAAATCTTTGCTAGCAGTTGTTCTGTTATGATAGACTTACCAGGAGTCTTGCTGAACAAGTCTTTGGGCTCAGCATCTCCTGCTACAAACTCCAGAGCCTTTATACGGCTTTGCATAAATGATGGAAAACCTAGAGGATAGTCTACGTCGAATAGTCGCTCCTTACTTACTAGGGACTTAACTTTGTCCCCGTTCTTCTTGTTCCAGACTAGCAATTCAGAGTCAGGCTCAATTAGTTTCCAAGTTAGGAGCTTATCATCGTTTATGTAAAAACAACAAATCTTACCTTTTGTCATAGTCTTAATTCGGAAACTAGTTATTGTTAGTATTACAAATATGGCTCCGAAAGCTAATGCAAGAGTTTTTAATAGTACTAATGTAAGAGTCATTTTACTTTTTGCCTCTCCTTTTCATACTCGTAACCTTTCCTTATTATTACAAATATAGCTCCGAAGGCTAGCACAAGAGTTTTTAATACTGCCATTACGAGGGTCATTTTATCTTTCGTTTCTCCTTTTCATGTTCGTAACCTTTTTTGTGTAGTACTCGCTTTATTGCTTCGTCAGCATCACCACTCCTTTGCATTAGAATTTCCTTTATTATTTGGGTTGCTTTGGCTTCATTTCTTGTATCAAGCTCAAATATCTCGCCAGAATCTAGTGTAGCTAATCTAGCATCGGCATCAACTGGAAGGGTGTACGGGCCCAGAATAACTTTCTTACCTTCCCTTGTAAAGCCAAACACGTAGAAGTATTTCATACCAGGATATCTGTATACTGGCTGTTTGTATGTCCTGTCTTCCAGGCGCTTTAGTCTCTTCTGTACTTTGTCTACGTTCATTTTACTTCAGCTAACCCAGGTTGACCTTCTTTGGCTTTCTCCGGCGTCAGAGATTGAGTCTTATACACCTCAAATGGCCCCGAAGGTAGTCGAATGGTCTCAAGTTTAGGAATAGACAGCTTTACTTGTGGGAGCTTAGGCAACTTGTCTTCCGTAATACTAAGCCCCTGCGTAGTAGAGGGTATACGAGTGCCTACGTCTGTTACTAGGCCTCTGCCCTTAAAAGTAATCGTAGGTTTTGGACTCTTAAGCAGTAGAATATCGGTTATGCCTAAGTCTATTTCAACTTGGTCAGGCACGTCTGTAGGGTTACCAATTATTTGGATTGTTTCTGCAGGTGTCTCAAGATGAGTGTTCTTAGCACCTATAGGAGGGTAGAATGAAAAGTAAGGCTTCTTAGCATTGTATGGAGGCGGGTACCATCTCCAGCCAAATCCCTGCTTCCAAGTCCACGTACCATCAGGAACAGTAATCGGGGCCTTCTTCTTGGATGGAACTCCAGGAAGAGGAGGTATCCTTGGAATTCTTCTACCGAGTATTGCTCCTGCTACAGCAGTATCTACAGCTGTATTTACGGCGGCCTTTGTTAGCGTTTTAGTAATTGCCATCTCCTGCACAGCAGCCTGTACAGCAGCCCGTGTGGCAGCTTGTATTGCGGCTGCCGTTTGTGTAGCTGATAAGTTTTGTACTGCAGTTTTGCTTGCTGCCTGTGTAGCAGCCCTTGTAGCGATGCTAGTTAACTCTTGGGTTAAGCTTTGCATATCGGTAACTGGTATAGCTGTTTTAGGCATAATAAAGTTCTTAGTTATGTATCTACTAGCTGTATCGCCAGATGCAGGTTTTGGTAGCCCATGAAGTTGTGTTAATGAAGCTAATACTGCAGCCGCTACTTGTTCTTTCTGAATAGGGCTAAAGTCGGAGGGTATGGAGCTCTCGGTTATACTTTGTAGTTCTTCGACGCTAGAGAAGTAGTTTTCTAGTCGTTTAAGAAACTCAGCTTCGCTACCTTCCCAAGCTCTAAGCTGTGCTTGAAACAGCTTGTATTGCGTCTGGTCAATTCGTCCCTCTTCTAACAGCTTATCAAGTAATTGAAGTATTGCGAAGCGAGTATCACTCATATGTGTATAGAATTCCTTCTGAGCACTTATACTGGGAGCTTGTATAGCGTCGTTCAACGAAGATAAGTAGTGCTCTTTAAGGGACGTTAGTTTACGTACTTCGTCTGCTGTTAGGACTTGGTCAAGGACGGGTATAGAATGTATAGTTGCAGTTGCAGCCGACGCAACTGCTATAGCTTTCGATATTGTGTCTTCCAACTTTTGCTGTTCTAGAGGAAACTTAGTTATGAATGGCTCCATCTGTTCTATAGGAATCTTAGTTATAGATGGTTTTGTCTGCTCTAGAGGGAGCTTGGTTACGTAGTCTGCTAACTTCGGTTGCTCTGTAGGAAACTCAGTTGTAGGCGATTTTACTTGCTCTAGAGGAAATGTAGTTGTAAAGTCCTCTAGCTTTTGTTGCTCTAAGATAAACGTTTGTACTTGACCATCTACTGCCGTTTGAGCGGGCGTAATTTCTATAGTACCTGTTTCTGGATGTGTCTCAACTTTTGTTGTAGACACATCGACTCCAGAATGTCTTTTAATAGTGAAAGCATCTGCAATCTTACCTCGAAGTTCTCCAAATGCTTTAGACCAGTCTATATCCGACGTGATAACTCCGCGAGCGGCAAGGAATACTGCAGTAGCAGCCAGTGCTGCCATAGCGACGCCACCTGCAGCCGAAGAAATAGGTTCAGGAACTAGTATAGCTCCGGCGGCTGCTAAGGCTACACCCTTAAGCTCAGGAGGCAGCTTTGACAATTCAGACTCTGCAGACGCTGTTGTACCCTTTATAGGTGCTGGCACGTTCTCAATCGTTGTTCCTGTTTCTGCGATAGTAGTAGTACCAACGCCTGGAACAAAGTATGTTACTGTTCTATCCTTAGAATTGTAGTTAACAAAACTTGCGTCCTTTGGGATTTCTCCAGCGATTTGCATCCTCTGAAAGACATAGGAGCCAAATTCAGGTATAGTATACTCTCCTGTGGTAATAACTTCTTGTTGTTGAGAGGCATTAAGCGCTTCCCAGTCCTTCTTGTTATACCACACGCCTGGCTTTACTTCTACATGTGTTGCTGTAAACTCTTCGTAGTCCTTCTGAGATTGTTCAGCTCGCTTGTTATATTCAGCTAATCCTACTTTCAGAAGTAAAGCTTGTTCGTCAGGAGTTAAGCTCTCAAACTTTTCTCTACTAACCCACTCATTTGGTCCTACTTCAACATTCTCAGCCTTGACTTTCTTAGCTGCCTTAATTTGTTCTGGAGTGAATAAGACTAAGAGCGTCTGTTCGTCAATTCCTTTGTTGAGCGCCTCTGTTAGATTATACTTACCTTCACTTGTCTTGAAGGGCTTAAGTTTCTTCATTGCTGTTTCAACTTTTTCTCGCTCTGCTTCAACCTCTTTATTAAACCGGTCTACTCCAAGCTGCCTAAGCTTAGTTTGGTATTCAGGTGGTAGAGCATTAAATTCTGTCTTAGGTACCCATTCACCATTGTTTAGCCTAACATTGTTAGCTTTCCATTCTGCTTCGGCTTCTTCAATGCTAGCTAAAGACTCCTGTTTCCACTTCGATAGACTGGCCTGTCCCTTCTCTACTTGCTTTGCAACACCTTCAAGACCTTTCTTTAGACTTGTTTGTACTGCCTCCTGTAGTCCCGTCGCTTTGCTTTCAATGCCCTTCTTAGTTTCAGTAAGTGGTGCATAGATGCCTCCTATAGCGTGTCGGCGTCTACTTAGTTCTTCTTGTTTGTATACCTCAGCTAGAGCTTGCTGTTTCTGAGACTCTAGACTACCAACCTGTTTACGAGCTTGTGCTTTGAGACTCTTCTCAACTTCTTGTTGTTGCTTTTGTAGTTGAGAGAGTTGACCGCTGTAAGCTTGTTCTACTTGTTGTTTCTGCTGTGTAAATACTTCCACTATGGGTTCCTCCTGCGAAGTGTTAAGAAAGCTAGTATACCAATCGCTACAGGAACTAGATAAGGTACAGATATAAAGAAAGCGCGCAAGAAGGTGTTGTCTATGTCTACTGTCATAGGTAAGACTGCGGCATCATAAAGGTTCTTGAAGATAGGCACTAAGAACAAGGCCGCAAACAGTCCTATTATTACCATTATTACTTTCATATCATACACCTGTAAGTATACCCACAAGGCCTCTAATTCCTGAAACTACCGTTAAGGCTACCTGGGCACCAAAGGATACAATGAGTCCAAAGCTGATTGGCCAAAACAATGCATACTTGAAAATAAGCCAGCTTCCGTGGAAGAATGAGTAGTCGAACCATAACATTCCCCACAGATTTGAAAGCCATGTTAGTGGTTGAGTGAAGAGGCCATGTGGATTCAGAAACATACTTAGTCTAGATACTTCAGTTCCGCTTATGTAAGCACCTTCTAGCGTACTGCTTAGTAAAGTTAGCAATATAAAAGCTGTTCCAAGACCTATAAGCCACTTTGGGTTAGTCATCTTACGAGGGCCTCCTCTTCAGGAATGCGTAGCTTCCTCCTATAATAACTATGAATAACAGGAACCATAGACCAACCATACTCATAAAGCTTTCGAATACTACGACAGCTATAATAGTAGTTATAGCAACCCAGATTTCTCCACCACTAACAAGTAAAGCTCCTGCTCCAAATAGAGCCGCAAGAAATAGTGCTAGTAGTGTCCATCCTGTAGCATATGGTAAACTGTAAGCATCAAACATAGAGTTAATTTGCCCTCCGAAAGGCATATTAGCTAGCTTTGTGCAGTCAGGACTCAGAAACCAGTTGGTTGGCTCTGTAGGATTGGTAGGAGTAGTTACAGGTACTCCAGCCAGTGTAGTAGCCATAACTTGTGTATAGTTCGCACTGTAGTTCCCACCGCTCTCACCCCAAGCACTAAAGTAGTACGACGTTCCTGGTATTAAGTCTTCGACTACTGTGCTTGAACTTATACTAAGGTAAACATTTGTGCCATCCGAAGCTGATGTAGGATATGTACCGGTCTTCATCTGAATACACGTTCTATCTGACCCACCACCCTTTATCCATGCCAACGAAATCTCACTACCAGAAGTAGCATGCGCGTCGAAGTTTGATGGACATTGAAGTAGCCATTCGGTAGTAAACGACTTCTCAGAACCACTAGCAGTATCTACACTGTTTCTTGCTTGTGCTCTGAAATAGTATGGTGTGTCCGAAGATAAGCCCGAAATGTCTTCATAGAAGCTCTGCCCAGTAGTTATACTACCTGTCCAGTCAGTTTCGTAGTCGTATGTATTGGGTGCAAGTCCATACTGGAAGCGGTACTCACAGGCTTCTCCTCCATCATCATCTAGGTAGCCATTCAAACGCGCTGTTGTTGTGCCCACATAAGTAGCATCATTCGTTACAACGACAGGCGCCTCTGAAAGCGTTTGGCATGTTACAATACCACCGTATCCTATGCCTGCGGAAGTTTCTGCGAAAGCCTTAACTTTATAGTTAGTAACTCGGTCTAAGCCTTCGATTGTTAGGGAGAATGTGCCTTCGCCAAAAGAACCTGATTCATCTTCTACATCCCAGACAGCTACTTCATCTAGCCAGATATTGGTAGTGCCCGCTTGGTTATAAAACACAACAACATTAGTTGCTACTGATGTTACACGCATAGGAGTAGAACCTTTAATTAGTGCTCCATCCAGATAGATGTCATAAGTGCCAGCATCCCAATCTACATTCCTAACCTCCAGGATATACCAAGTATTTGCCACAATATCTGCCCCAGTATCGTAATAGTCGTCTGAATAGTACTTGACATCACCAGAGAATGTACGAATTAGAACCTCCTTGTTACCATTACCGTGGTCAAACCTTAATGAAGAACTAGTACTATCGGTTCTAAATCTGAAGCTTATCGCTTGGTCTGACGATATTCTAGTCTGAGAGAAATAGCATTGCGGGGTATCTTCTCCGTCTCTGTAAAGCCGCGCACTTCTAGTCCCCAAATAGTGTTGCCAGGTATCTATCTCAACTTTGCTATCTCCTGGTGCTGAGATTGTCCAATCTATTAGACCATCAGAGTTGTCAAGCGGGTCTCCATCAGAACCCCATTCAAAGTCATCGTAAACTGTTGTATAGTCGAATCCTCTTG
>Ga0190294_1000021_pt1 | contig 9385 bp, 6 predicted proteins | sample 48693012_MG_FD_163428 | JGI IMG/M metagenome (GOLD analysis project Ga0190294, IMG submission 163428) | Hydrothermal vent microbial mat bacterial communities from Southern Trench, Guaymas Basin, Mexico - 4869-30-1-2_MG | ecosystem: Environmental > Aquatic > Marine > Hydrothermal vents > Microbial...
TGTCAACAGCGGAGAAAAGAGCCTTATCCGAATCCGGTTCAATGCCAACAGCACCGACGCAGCTTCCTTGAATATTAAAATGAGAAAAATCGATGGGATAGTCCTTCTCGGACCCAACCATGACCTTCCCGAAAGGCTGTGGATAGAGCATCTCCCTTCCCCTAACGGCAGACCTTCCCACCTCACAAAGCCCGGGACAGCCATCTTCACAGGTTACACATAGCCCCGAGGTCGGTGAAGGCGCTACCCTGTGTTTCGTTTTGGTTGCCGCACTTGCATTCGGCTTACTTAAAGACATTGTTCACCTCCTTCATATATTTACTGCTAGCCCCTTCTCCTCAAGATACCTTCTCGTTTCTCGTCATTCTGAGCCCCAGCGAAGAATCTAGACCCTTCGCTAGCCTCTTCGCTTCACTCAGAGCTTCGGCTCAGGGTGACAATTAAACACCTTATATTCTTACTGCTACTCCCTTATCTGCCAGATACTTCTTTGCTTGGGGAATAGAGATTTCCCCAAAATGAAAAATGGAGGCAGCTAGAACTGCTGATGCTTTGCCGATTATCACCGCTTCATAAAGATGTTCCAGCTTTCCCGCCCCCCCTGATGCAGTAACCGGAATGCTAACGGCTTCAGCCACTGCTTTAGTCATCTCCAGGTCATAGCCCTCCTTGGTGCCATCGGCATCCTTGCTGGTAAGCAGAATCTCGCCAGCCCCCAACTCTTCCACACTCCTTGCCCAACTGACAAGCTCCATCCCGGTGGCTTCGCCGCCACTCTTAACCACCACCTCTAATCGGGGAAGAGCACTTCCAGGTGGATTCTTGCGCCCATCTATAGCCACCACAAGCCTTTCCTTCCCAAATTTCCTTGAAGCTTCTGTTATAAGTTGAGGATTTTTCACCGCAGCAGTGTTAATCGAAACCTTGTCCACCCCAATATCAAATAAAGCTTTCATATCCTCGATATTTCTAATCCCACCGCCAACGGCAAAGGGAATGGTAACCTTCTCGGCTACTTTCCTGACCCACTCTAATCTCGTCCCTCTATTCTCCACAGTGGCAAAGATGTCCAGGAAAACAAGCTCATCGGCACCCTCATTACAATAAGCCTCCGCCGCTTCAACAGGGTCTCGTGCGTCCCGCAGGTTGACAAATTTTATCCCCTTGACCACTCTCCCATCTTTCACATCCAGGCAAGGTATAATTCTTATCTCATTCACTTCAAACCTCCTTGAAGTTAACTAAATCCCGATACTCCATGACGGTGCTCATAGACATATTTTCAGCTTCTATACCCTGCTCTTCAGCAGCAGCCACAGGATTTAAACCTCCCATGAGAACCATCCCCACCCTGTTTAATGCTATGGGTATTTCACATACCGGCTGACTTGGCTCACCCATCATTATCAACCCTCCCAATCCGGCTTCTTTTAACCTTGCTACTATCTCATCCGCCATTGAGCGGCACAGAGCTGGCATCTCCCGATAATTTGCCAGAAGTTTTCCGTCTCCACTGCTTACTATCTCACCCACAGATGTCATTCTGGCTTTGATGAATATCTCTGAGGGGTCCAATGTTGAGCCAGTATAATGTATGAAATCTACAAACCTGGTGGGCTTATGATTTCGAATCTGGAGGATGCCACCGAAACGAGATTCCAGCGGGATACCCGCCTTAAGAAGAGAGCCATTAATGATAATACTGCAAACTGTGGCAAATCCTATCTTCCCCTGAGGGACCATCACTTCGCCTAGCTTTTCTCCTTCACATGCCACTGCCACTAACTCACTCACACAAAGCCCAGCGTCAAACGCTTTCCTCATCACCCTGAGCGCCTTTTTAAAGCTTCCCTCTGGGAAAAGCGAGATATTAACTGGAACCAGGCCGGAACATTTTTCCCAATCAAAGCTGGTGCGAAAGGCAAGTGTTTCAATATTTGAGATAGCAAAACCAATCTTATCTCGAGCCAGAGCATTCCTTATTTCTTTAACTCCCAGTTCGGTAAGCAACCGACCATCTCTCCCTGCAGGCTCGGTTAATCCTCGTTCATCCATTAATTTAAGGTGATATCTCACAGCCCTTTCACTAAGCTCAACGCCACGATCTTTCAAGCGGCGGGCGATAACTCTGGCACCCAGTGGCTCTCGCTGCGCTGCCAGCACCTTCAAGATGGAAATGACTTTTCTCTCAACTTCCTGGTTTTCAAAGCCCATCACAATACTCCCGACATTCCATTTGATTAGGGTAATAGGTAACTGCTTACCTTACACTAGTGTTAAAACCCTGTCAATACCATTAAACTTGCTCCTGTCTACCAAGCAAAGTCGGTAAAATTCAATAATTACTAGCCAGGTTGATATCCAGCTTCGTGTGCTTGCCTATCCAAATCAAGGGTGACAATACGCTGCAATGGGAACAGCACATCTTCCCCACTGTGGCGCAGGTCAATCGCTTTAATGTAAGTTCGACATCGCTGGCAAGTATAAAGGCGGTATAATTCCTTCTCGTCGGTGAGATAAGCCAGAGAATCCTGGTCTTGAGTGCCGCAGAAAGGGCATTCAAGCCGAAGAAAAAGCCATTCAGCATCACATCGGGAACATATCAACCATCTAGCACCTGTTTCTCTATCAAGGAAGGAGAAATCTGGCTTACCTCCACAGACAGGACATACCTTCTGGCGCCAGGAATCCTGCTTTACTAAAGGTGATAATTTTTCAGAATACCTGACCAGTATCGGATGGAAAGCACTTCTAAGACAAAGGGAAAGGGCTTCCCAGCTAATGCCTATTTCTTGAGCGATATCGTTCATCGAAGAATATTGATACCAGACATTAGCCGCCTTCTTTATCGAGGATGGCTGTGGATTCTCCACCCAGGAATCGGGAATTTGTTCGTTAACTATGCGGTTTGCTTCTGAGAACAATTCGCAGAATAACGACTCGTCGGGAAACACATCTTCAAATTGGAGAACAAAATTAGCCTGTGCAAAGCGGGCAGCTATTTGACGAATATGGTCATCTAATACGGGCAAATATGAATTTTTTACTCTGAGCCCAAGCAATTTCCGGTGAATGTCTATATATGGGGTCTGCTTCCATTTCCCCAGTTGCTCTACGGTTTCAGTATCGGCTTGTGTAGTCACCCTTTACTGTTGTTTGGAAATTTCCTCATACCACTTGCCGTAGTGACTCTTAGCATACTCCTCGGATATCTTGCCGGTTATCATAGAGCGGAGGGATTCACTCATTCTAGGGTGTAAAGCTCCCAAGACAGCATGCACTATGAGCATACTGGTGCCAATAATGAATGCGAGAGCATGGGTGAAAAGAGACCACTGAAAAACAGCGGGAGATACAGCACCCTTAGCAAAACACAGGATAGCCCCGGTTATAAAGAAGATTGCGCCACAGACAATGGTGACAAGCTGCCATAGATTCTGTCCCGGGTTTATATGTCCCTGAGGTGGCATCTTGCTCTCATCACCACCAGTGTAGTAATCAGTTGCCGCTTTAAGCCAGCCAATGTCTTCCTTCTTCCAGGTAAAGGCTTCCTTTATAAACGCTAAGCTGGCTTTGGGATATGTTATGAAGTAGAGCACTAGGACAACTCCGAAGGCATAAGCACAAAGTCGGTGGATGATACGAGTCCAGCCTGTCAAGGCGATTGCACCCCAACCAGGCACAAACAGTATCAAACCGGTTAATCCCATCAGTATAACCAATCCTGCCACCGTCCAGTGAAACACCCTCGCTTGCAAGCTAAACCGCCTAACCCCGGGTCTCTCAGGGTCATCAAACAAAACATCATGAATAAAGGTTGCGATAATATCCCCTATGGGCTCGAAGATAGAGGCAAAAATGCCCTTTTCCTTCTCAGTCTTCTGCACTTTCCTCCTCCTTCTTCCTCTCAATCATTCTTGCCCTGGCAAGCATTGCTGCCCCGAGCATCCCACCACCAACCAGCAAACCAAGCCCAACACCGGTCCACTCACCAACATTCAAGGCGGTGGCAGCAGCAGGCATCTGTGGGTCTACAGGAAGGTCATAAACTTCAGGACGCTCGTCCAAAACATACAACATGTGTAAACCTTCCAGTTCATGCTCGCCATAAAAGTTGGCATCAGGATGGTTTTCCTTTAGAGCTTTGACTCTTTGTTTTCCTTCCGCTACTAAATCCTCCCATTCACCAAATTTTATCGCTCCGGTGGGACAGGCTTTAGCACAGGCAGGTTCTAAGCCATTGCTTACACGGTCGAAGCAAAAGTCGCACTTGCCTCCCATCAGCCCCGTGCCAAGTAGTTTATTGGATTCCCCATCCATCCTGGGAATATCAAAGGGACAAAATTCAACACAGTAACCACAGCCACTGCATTTATGCCTATCATAGGTGACAAATCCCAGAGTTGGATGACGCTGAAGCGCACCGGTAGGACAAACATTAACACATGGCGCGTCGGTGCAATGCATACATTGTTCCTTCCTGAAAAGCCACCTAAATGTGCCATCGTTACCATATTCCTTAAATATAATCTTAGTCCAGGTATCAGCAGAAAGGTCCGGGGGATTTTCGTATGTGCCTCGATTGGTAGTCTCCTCAGCAGGAAGGTCATGCCATTCTTTGCAAGCGACCTGACAAGCACGACAGCCAATGCACTTGCTGACATCATTAAGCATTGCTTTAGCCATTGCTTTTTACCTCACTTAGCCATTATATCACACAGGAATGCTTTGTATTCCGGTATAGTAGTATTGGCATCACCTATATTTGGGGTAAGTATATTGGCACTGTCACCCTTAGACAACCCCATGTAGCCCCAATGCCAGGGTATGCCAATCTGGTGTACCTTTTTCCCGTTGATTGAGAAGGGGGTGAAACGCTTGGTGACAACAGCCACTGCTTCTATTTTGCCCCGTGCCGACTCCACAATGACCTTTCCGCCATTTCTGACACCCTTCTCCGCTGCCAGTTCCTCGCTCACCTCGACAAACATCTCGGGCATGAGCTCCACCAGCCAGGGTAGATTTCTGGTCATTTGTCCTGCCAGCCAGTGCTCACTGACACGATAAGTAGTAGCCACAATGGGATATTTACTGACACTGCCTTTGACCAGAGATTTCCAGATGGTAACTGCAGGGTCACTCTGGGTACCAGACAAAAGATTGTCCACCGGGCTCTCCCAGGGCTCATAGTGTTCCGGCATAGGTCCATCCTTAAGAGCTTCACCAGGGGCAAAGATATGTGCCCGTCCCTCAGAAGTCATAATGAAGGGGAGCCTGGTCCCTTCCTGAGACATAGGAGGCCAACCACCATCAGGAACATCACCTTCCCATCTCCCACGCAATGGATGCCAGTTGATGACAGGCTTGTCAGGATTGAATGGATTGCCATCTAAATCAACTGAAGCCCGATTATAGATAATGCGGCGATTTACCGGCCAGCACCAGGACCAGTTGGGATATAGCCCGATATTAGCCTGAACAGGTGTCTGTGTCGAGTCTCGCCGTGCCGCCATGTTGCCATCCTCGGTATAACTAGCACAGTAAAGCCAATTACCTGATGAAGTCGTGCCATCACTTTTAAGCTTTGTGAAGCTGGGAAGAAGCTTACCTGTTTCAAGGTCATAGCCATTAATCTCTTTAGCCACCTTGTGCACATCTGGTGGGTCTCCATAATCCCATGTCAAATTCAAAATAGGAGCCGGATACTCACCTCCTTCCACGGCATAAAGTTCCTTTAGTTTTTTGATAAGCTTGGTCACCATCCACAGATCGCTTCTAGCTACGTCAGGACCAGCACAACATTTATATCTCCACTGCGACCATCTGCCGCTATTGGTAATAGAGCCTTCTTTTTCCATCGAGGCTTGGGCAGGCAACAGGAAAACCTCAGTTTTTATCTGAGATGGGATAGCCCCTGGCCTCTTCCAAAAAGCAGCCGTCTCCGATTCCCATAGGTCTGATACCATTAACCAGTCAAGATTACCAAGCCATTCTCGTTCCAGGTTAGCATTAGGACCAGAAACGGCGGTATTGTGTCCCGGCGACATAAACCCCTTAATAATACCGTCATGCATCGCCTCTGCCGCGGCAATATGAGAATGGTCACCTTCAACCTTAGGTAAATATTCATAGGCAAAGTCATTCGAAGCACTGGCGGCATCCCCATACCAGGCCTTGAGCAGGCTGACAATGTACTTATCATAATTCCCCCACCAGTTGGCACTCAAAGGGTCACTGGTTGTGGGAGTATAGTGCTTAAGATAAGCCTTCAAGTCCACATCCTCAGGGTGAGGAGTCTTAAGATAGCCGGGGAGGATATGATAAAGGACGCAGTGGTCTGTTGAGCCCTGGACATTGCTTTGTCCGCGAGCGGCGTTAATTCCACCACCAGCCACACCGACATTGCCCAATAGAAGTTGCAGCACTGAATAGGAACGAATCATCTGGGCAGCGTTGGTATGCTGGGTGGTGCCCATAGCATAGATGATGGTGGCGGATTTGTCAGGCTTGCCTGTGCCAGCATAAGTCTCACACACCTCACGGTAAACATCTTTAGGTGTTCCGGTGATGCTGCACACAGTATCAACATCATATCTAGTGAACTGTTTCTTCAACAGCTGGAAAACACAATTCGGGTCTTTAAGTGAGAGGTCCCTTTTAGGAATACCTTTATCATCTAATTGGTATACCCAACTTGATCTATCGTAAACCCTCTTACCGGCATCATAGCCAGAGAAGAGCCCATCCAGGTCTGCTGGACCCTTAAAATCAGGGTCTATAAGTAAGCTAGCATTGGTATATTCCTCAATATAGGTCATATTGTAACTCTCAGGATGTTTCTCTATATCCTCAATTACATATTTAATCATTCCGCCGATAAAGGCGACATCTGTGCCTGACCTCATCTTGGCATAGATATCCGCCCTGGAGGAAGTCCTGGTAAAGCGAGGGTCAACACTGATAAGCTTGGCGCCTTTTTCCATAGCTTTGGTTACCCATTTAAAGGCAAGAGGGTGGTTTTCAGCAGCGTTGCTGCCAATTATCATTATGCAGTTACTGTTCTTAATGTCTATCCAGTGATTGGTCATCGCCCCCCGTCCAAACGACGCTCCCAGGGCAGCTACAGTGGAAGAATGGCACAACCTGGCACAGTGCTCAAGATAAGTTATCCCCAGAGCACGAGCGAACTTGGTGAACAGATATGCCTCCTCGTTATTGACCACAGCGCTGCCATCCCAGCCGATAGCTTCGGTATGATTGACAATGCGCCCTTTCTCATCTTCATAAGTCCAGTTTTCATCCCGTGTTTTCTTGATATTCCTGGCGATTTTGTCAATAGCCCAATCCCAGGACACCTCTTCCCAATCAGAGGAATATGGCGCACGATATAACACTTTATCCAGACGGCGCTCATTATTGGTGACCTGAATAAGAGCTGAGCCCTTGCTACACAACGCCCCTTGATTGATAGGATGGTCTGGGTCTCCTTCAATACTTGTCGCTTTTCCGTTCTCATTAGAGGCTACGATCACCCCACAACCCACTCCGCAGTAACAACAGATGCTGGTTTTTTCGCCAATTCTTTTTCTGAGCGGGATATCTATAGGGGCAGCTTCAAGAAAGGATTCAGGACCTAACATACCCAGGAGGGCAGTCCCGGCAGCAGTTCCCCCGCAAAGCTTCAGGAAGTCCCTCCGGGTTAATTTCATGGTCCTCTCTATTTTATACTCTTTTTATATTGCACAAAAATGCCCTTAATTCAGGGATTCCAGTGTTGGCATCGGCTATGCAAGACGTAAGAAGATTACCGCTGTCACCTTTAGATAATCCCATATAGCCCCAATTCCAGGGTATGGCAATCTGATGAACTTTTCCTTGCCCGTTAATACTAAAAGGACGAAGACGCTTCGTTACCATAGCAACAGCTGTGACTGCACCACGAGCAGATTCAACAATCACTCTTCCACCATTGGCGATGCCTTTCTCATTGGCCAGTTCCTCACTTATCTCAATAAACATTTCTGGCATTAATTCCACCAGCCAGGGCAAGTTTCTAGTAAAAGAGCCAGTATGTAAATGCTCTACAAGGCGGAAGGTAGTAGCCAGGATAGGATATTTATCTGGGGTACCTCTCTTATCCCAGTTCCATAACTTAAGCACTGGGTCACTTTGTTGAGACGTCATGGAATTCATAACCGGACTTTCCCACGGCTCATAGTGCTCCGGGAGGGGACCATCCAGCCTACCTGGACCGAACAGATGCCCTCTCCCTTGCGGCTTCATAATAAAAGGATATTTGCCACTTATGCTTGCTGGAGGCCAGCCTCCATCCGGAGCATCGCCCATCCACTCTTCCGTTACGGGATCCCATTTTATGACTGGCTGATTGACATCCCATGGCTTGCCTTCAAGGTCCACTGAAGCCCGATTGTACCAGATACGCCGGTTCAATGGCCAGGCCCAGGCCCATTTAGGGAAAAGACCTATGTTGAACGGCCCCGGAGAAGGATCGCGCAGGGCTGCCATACTTCCTTCTTCAGTGTAACTTCCACAAAAAATCCAGTTGCCTGAGGTTGTTGTGCCATCGGCTTTAAGCTTGGTTAAATCTGGCAGTAGCTGACCAGTTTCGAGGTCATATCCATTGACCTCCTTAGCTACCCTGTGAACATCCGGCGGGTCACCATACTCCCAGGTTAAGTCACTAATGACATCAGCATTGGGGCCGCCTTCCGTTTCATAGAGCTCTTTTAGTTTAAGCATAAGTCTGTTGGTAATCCAGAGATCATCCTTTGCCTCACCGGGAGGCTCTATTCCCTTGTAGCGCCATTGCACCCAGCGTGAGCTATTACTGACGCTTCCTTCCTTTTCCAGCGAGCTGGCTGCCGGCAAGAAAAAGACCTCAGTGTCAATGCTTGCAGAGTCAACGCCCGGCCTCCTCCAGAAAGCGGCGGTTTCCGTTTCCCATAGGTCAATTACTATCATCCAATCTAATTTCGAAAGAGCCTCACGAATATAGCTACTATTGGGCCCACTCACCGCGGGATTCATGCCCCAACAAATTAATCCTTTTATCGTTCCTGAATGTATTGCGTCGAATAAAGGCACAAAGGAATAATTGCCGCTTCCCTTGGGAAGCCAACTATAACCATAGTCATTAGCTGCCGTAGCATTATCTCCATACCAGGACTTGAGCAAGCTTATGATATGTGCTTCATGTCCATTAGCCTTGACATATTCTTCCAGAGTCTGTTGGTCGGCTGTGGGTGAGGAAAGAGTCCCTGGCAGCCAGTGAAAAAGCCGACCCTGTACGCTACAGCCAAGCCCGTTTACCGCTCCGGCGATTCCATTAATCCCTCCTCCGGCTATCCCCATGTTTCCCAGAAGG
>Ga0190294_1000023_pt1 | contig 8948 bp, 15 predicted proteins | sample 48693012_MG_FD_163428 | JGI IMG/M metagenome (GOLD analysis project Ga0190294, IMG submission 163428) | Hydrothermal vent microbial mat bacterial communities from Southern Trench, Guaymas Basin, Mexico - 4869-30-1-2_MG | ecosystem: Environmental > Aquatic > Marine > Hydrothermal vents > Microbial...
CATAGCAGACATACATTCTGCGGAAACAGTTGCCGATGTGTCGGAAATCCCAGGGTCTAAGTTAGATACTACAGGCGAATACTCGTATGGTAGGCTAGTTGCTGAACCTGCTATAACTGTCAAGTATCCTGGCGTGGGTGAACTTAAGATAATGCGTCTATCCGAATCTGGGGTGCGGAAGGCTGACACTATATTACGTGTAAGGCAAACCCCAACTGGAACTAAGTTTAGACCACCACCACGAGGAATAGCAAAGCCAGGAGTGCCGAAAGACGCCGCCGATTTCTATGTTATTCTGCGAACTTTTAAGGGGCAAAAGATTGCAGACGAATGGGCAAAAGCATGGGCAAAGGCAATGGGCTATACACAAGCGGAACTTCCCAAAGTATTGCCTAGAATCATCAAGGCAATGAACGAGGTTGCTGCACAGACACCATCAGACTTAATCGGTTACAGGCTCATACCTTCAAAGATAACCAAAGTAACTCCCGGAGCATCCCCTACCATTACTATCCACATTCCCAGCTCACTGGCAGCATCGGTTTCCAGTAGTTTGAAGCGGGCAATTACATCACCAATTTCACCTTATACCATCTCCAAGAGTGCGCTAGCAAGTCTATCCCCATCTTTCTTTACCCAAATATCTCCAGGCGGTATATCGCCTAAGATAGTATCTCCTAAATTGTCTCCTTCACCAAAAGCCAGTCCCAGCCTGAAAATATCACCGTCTATCTCGACAAGCCCTAGCCCATCAGGAGCACCCAGCCCAAGCCCTGGAATAAAACCAGTACCAAGTGCCATACCTTCACCTGTTCTTACTCCTACACCTAGCCCTGCACCGATAGGCAAAAAGCCTCCGCCAATTCCACCTAAAACTGCAATCTCAAGACTAAGCAAGAAGCAGCGAGAAGGCATCATAGCTTGGAAGCAAGGCTGGTGCTACAAGTTAATATACCCGCCTTATGGGGTAGATAATATCATCAATAGCAGAAAACCACTGTCAAATGTGAAGTATTTTGGTGGGCCGGGGTCAGCAGCTAAGTCCATTATTGCAAAGCACGGCTATGTGCCACCTGAAGTATTGAGGGATATGGGTATAATGGATGTGATTATCAGGACACCCTGGCAAAAGACGAGCAAGCCTAAGATATACTTCAGGCAGGATAGACACCAGCGGACAAAAATAACACCAGGCATATCGGGGGTAAGATGATTAAAAAAGTTATGTGTTATGGAATTGGAATAGCTCTAACAGTTTGGTTTGGTTCCAATGTTGTCCGTGTAGCGATACTGTGGGAAATGGGAACACTTGTACCATCTTACTGTGCTGTTACTATCGCTACACAACTGCCACTTGTAGCAATAGGAGTGTTGCTCATTTGGATAGCACGCAAGAAGATAAAGCGACAAGCTAAACCGAAAGTACAAAATGAGAAGGCGTAGACAGATACTAACCTCACAAGAGCTGGTGGACAGAGCCAGGAACCGCAAGCCTGCTGTGCCACATATTGGCAGGGACTGGTGGTATATTATTACCAAACAAAACGGGCGTGCTGTGTTGTTAGGCCCCTACAACGATGCTCGTGAAGCTGAAGAAATAGCAATGGAGAAATTGACCACCGGCTATGAGGTTGTGGCAATGGCTACACGGGACAGGGCAAAGGCAACGCAGATGCTGAGGCATAAGATATTACGGGGCAATGGAGGCAGTCTAGAAGAAAGTCTAAAGCGAATGAAGCATACAATATAGGGCGATTTAATAGCAATGTGTAGTTTTACTGGTGGCAAGGGTAGAAAGTGCCAGAATTAACGAATTTTAAGGGGAACTTAATGAAAGAGGAAAGGAGGTAAGCTATGGCAAAGAGGAAACACGTTGTCTTGGCAAAAGAAGGCACAGGAGTCTACAAAGCTGCTGTACGCACACTAACTTATGTCGGGCAGTATAGAGGTGGTGGTAGCGTATTTACCGATATGGGCTTGAAAACAAACTGGGAAGCCTACCAGAAGGAAAGAGCCAAGCTGGGATTACCAAGAGCAAGAGGATAAAGAAAGGAGGTAAAGCATGGCAGCAATAACAGGGTATTGTGTTAAGTGTCGCAAGAAGGTGCGGATGGTAAATCCTAAGGTGGTAACACTGAAGGGAGGCAAGACAAAGGCTTACAAAGGTGTTTGTCCTGCTTGTGGCACAGCGGTCTATCGGATAATAGGGAAAGCGTAAAGCAGAGTAGAACAGGAAGGAGGTAACAAATGCCAAACAGAGACGGGACTGGCCCGCAGGGTAAGGGGCCGAGAACTGGTAGAGGCAAAGGTGGCTGTAAGAAGCCTAAGAGGTAGTGCGGGTAATATATCTATGCCAAGCTTGCATGGAGCTACTAAATGTGGTATAGTAGATTTAATCTAAGGAGGTAAAGAGCCTATGGCTGGATACTGGAGATTACTAGAGCCTGGAACAACCAAACAAAAAGCACAAGCTCGGGTTAAGCGAGAGAGAAAAAACAATCCCAAGCGTAGATACAGAGTCAGGAAGATTATGGCTCGGCTAACCAGTGGTGGTTCTAAAGTAGCTGTATATCTTCCCGAAGTCTGGTATCCAAGATAAGAATACTGTAGTTAGGTAATAGCCTATGATTAGTAGGTTTATAAGGAGGCTACGAGTAGCCAATGAAATTCACTAAAGTAAATATCATAAATGGTAAGAAACAATTACCAAAACTCAAAAGTTGGTTAGCTAGTCTAAATAAAACAAAGGAGGAGAGAGAAAATGCCTAAAGGTTTATGGCAAGTATTTGATACTAAAGGACAAGCTCAAGCTGAGGCAAAAAGATGGCGAGCTGGTGGTCGTAATCGTGTAACAGTTCGCAAGACTACTTATAGAGGCAAAAGAGTATGGGGTGTTTACATCTACCCTAAGAAATAACAAGTGGTAAGTGATAGTTCGTGATTAGTAAATTGAAAAGGAGGTCACAATAATATGGTATTAAGGATTACTGTCGAACACAAAGATATCCAAGCTAGCAAAGGATACATCGGAAAACACTGGGTTCACTGGGGAACAGAAAAGAACCTTAACCGCCTTAGGAATAAGAGAGGTTTTAGGCTCTGGTCAAGTGCCACAGCTTTTGCCCACAAGCTAGCTAAACAATATGCGAGCAAAGGTTATCATGTTACAACAGACTATTTTGTAGATTAGTTAAGCAAGTGATAGTTCGTGATTAGCGAATTGAGAAGGAGGTTGCGATAGGTAAAATTGGGAGCATCGATTTATGTTTTTGCAATACTGGGCTTGGTTTTAATGGGGCTTGCCTATGGTTTCTACCTGCGGGATAAGTTTCAGAAGGCGGTTGTCGGTCATGTATGGGCTACCTTTATCACCAAAACAAACTCCCGGGTAGATGCACTATGCAGGGTTGACGGCAATAAAGTAATCCCACCGCCAAGACTATTCAGCGACAATCCGGCTTCTACTATCTATGTAATCAGAGGCGATAAAACAGCCAATTTCAATTACCCACCATTATTCCCGAAGTTCCTGCAAGCCACAGTACCTTCAGTTGTTTTCGGTGAGGGGAATGCCGAACCGTTCGACCCGCATAACAGACCGTCGGTATTAACCGACAAGCTTATTAACAACTTGATAAATGAGCAGGCAACAGGACTGACAATGCGGGGATTGAATGAGTCTCTCAGGGATGATGAGATGATAAGAGCATTGGAGACTGCGAGCGGTGGTAACAGAACGGTATTATACATTTCTCTTGGGCTATTAGCGGGACTGGGCATACTGGGCTTCTTTTTGTTTCAGCTATCAGGACAGGTTAGCTCACTGCTGGCACTGTATGGACTGTAAGGGGTGATACATGACAGAAGAGAAATACAATAAGCTTTACAAGTTATTCTTTCTAAACCTCTCAAGATGTGGAATACATCACAATAGTAAAATAGCAAGTCTTATTGGATACTGCTTCTCTAAAACTATCCAGGAGGAAGAAATACCTAAAGAAACGGGGTGACACATGAGTAGAGGCGACGGAGCTAAAGAGTTTACACTGGAAGACATTGTCAAAGACCTGAGGCTGGTAGCCAAAGCAGTCAAGACAATCCGTGACAGGAACGAAGCTATGGAACAGCGGTTAGAGGCAATAGAGAGCCTGGCAAAGAATGGTGAACCAGAGGATGAGGACTTTAGTGACAAGGACAGGAAAAAAGCACTGTCCGTGCTCGCCGACCGTGTAATCAACCCCGACGACCATATGCTACCTCAAATGACCGAAACCCCTGATAGAATGCTCATGCCAATGATAATAAAGCACGCACAGAACGAGTTTCTGAAACGGAAGCTCGAAAACCCTGACAGTGATGTGCTTTTCTCAGACATACTTATGAAGTGGTGCGATATAAAGATGCGTAGCCGAAAGAGACAGCTTATCGGGGAGGCAATGGGCTTCTCGCAAATAGAGATGGAGAAGGCTGAGGAAGAAGTACAGCGGGGACTGGAGGCTCAAGGAGAGCTATAATGGCAATAGGTACACAGGAAGCACCTGTCAAACTGCAAAAGTGGGAATATAAAGAGGCTAAGTTCTTTGCACCACTAAGTGAAGGTGTAATCTGGCTCAGGGGCAGGGCTGGCAGCGGTAAAACTGCCACATCGGTGGACATAGCCTACAAGTTGCGGAAATACTTTGGCAAGATGCCTATACTGGACTTTCACCCCAAGCCCGCTTTCGGGCCGTATGAGTACATGGGGCCGAGGGAGTTTGTCGACATACTGGGCAAAATGGGCGATTTAGTTGACTCAGGTGCAACAGAGGGTATGACTGAGGATGCCATAGAGAAGCTATTTGAACAAGAGCTAAACATACACCTGATGAACGCCACCATAGTCCTTGACGAAGCTTACCGCTACCTGCGGAATAGACATCCTACAAAGCGGTTGGTACTGGCATACGGGGACTTCATCCAGACATGGCGACATTACCACCTGACAGTAATTATGTGCTCCCCCGGGCAAGAGATAGATAAACGTGCTGTAGGGCAAACAACGCTGGAGCTAAACTGCTCCTATGATAGCAGGGCAAACAAGGTAATGGCTAAAGGAAGGGACAAGAACACTTTTGAAACGGTGAAGCTCATTACACCAATGGACTGGTGTGGTGAGCTGTACGACAGCTGGAATCCACTGGCGATACTGCGGAGACGAAAGATTGAGGTGCAAGGACTATGACAGTAAGTAACATAAAGCAGAAATTGCATTTAAGGGACTTATCCCGCAAGGAAGTTATCCACTTAATTTGTGCAACAACCTTCTATTTTGCATGGTTCGGGGTAATTATAAGCACCAGCCTTTTCCTAGCCTATATAAACACCTCAACCTTGGGACAAATAATCTTTGGGCTACTAGCCATAGGTTCATTTCCCTCGTTGCTTTATTTACTTAATCTTATAAAAGTAGAAGAGAGAGATAGTTATGACAGCAAAAAGTAAAGTAATCTACAATCCAGTTACAGGCAGACTTTACCCTGTTCGCCCTAAAAGGAAAGTGAAGTCAGGAGAAAAGATTAAATCTTTGTGGAGTAAAAATGACAACCGACATAAAGTTACCTCATTTTAACCTGCCACACTTCAGGCACAGACGTATGCCTAGTGCCGTCAAGCAGGGCACAGTGCTTGTGCTGACACCACTGGGGAAGCGAAAAGCCGACAGCTTCGGTATGGACGGCGTTAAGTTTGATGTGTTATCTACAATGGCTGAGCAGGGGCCGTCAACAATAGCCGACATTGCCAATGAGACTGGCTTGCCTGACAAGAAAGTGCAAGCAATACTTAAAACGCTTGTGCGGTCGGGATATGCTAGAGTAGCATCTAGCGAGGAGTAGTGATTAGCTACTTGGAGTAAAAAAATGAAGGAGAGAGTAAATGAACTAAAGGAAAAACTAAAGGGGATTAGAGGTAACAAGCTATGGCTTGGAGTTGCGACAGTCATCCTTGCCCTGGCATTACTGCTATTCCCCATACAGGTACAGGTAGGCACACCTGCTGACGTAAGCACACCTGCCTATACCATCGGACAGCAGGGACAAGGACAGGTAATACTTACTATTGGCTCGGAAGCCTGGGCTGCAGGCGGTGTTGACTATACCTGTGATGGCATAGCCGACAATGTGCAGTTCCAAGCAGCGTTAAATGCCTTGCCTGCTAGAGGTGGCAAGCTAGTCGTACTGGCAGGTAAGTATGACTTCAGTGCAGCAGTAAGCAGGGCTATCAACAATGTTACTGTTCAGGGAGTAGGCAAATCTAGCTATATCGGGAGAGATGGGTCAAACCCCTGTTTTGATGCTGGCAGTCAAGATAACTGGGTATTCAGAGACATTGCCCTTGATGCTGGCGGTGCGGACATTGCCTCCGCTAGCAACTGGACAATGCAGAACATCTGGATTGGTGCAACATATTATGCACTGAGAACAGATAGCAACATAACAGCAAGCTCACTGGACATACCAGTAGGGCGGACTGCCACTTTTGTTGTAGCTGCTAGTGATTCCCTAGATTCCAGCAAAGCACAGGCAGACTATGTTTGCGATGGCACTGCTGATGATGTAGAGATACAGGAAGCTATTGATGCTTTACCTTCTGGTGGCGGGAAGGTGTTATTACTAGGGGGTAATTATCTGCTGGGGGACACAATAACGCTAGATAATAATGTAACCCTAGCGGGTGTGGGCTGGAGTACGATTCTAAAAGCAAAGAATAGCTTTGGCTCAAAAGATGTAATAAAGGCTACTTCAAAATCAGGGGTCATTGTTAGAGACCTTGCCGTTGATGGTAACTTTGCCAACAATGCCAGAGCAGATGCAAATGATGACCAAAATGGAATAGAGTTTGCAGGTTGCTCTCATTGTTTGGCTGAAAATTGCTATGTCCACGATATGCCCGATAATGGCATTGCCACGTCAAGCGGAGCCAGCGAAATTGCCGTAATCAACAATAGGGTTGAAGGCTGTCATTGGAAGGGTATTATGATGTGGGAAGCGTTAAGAGGCAGGGTAATTGGCAACCATGTCGACGGTTGTAACATAGTAGTTGAGTATGCTTCTGCTGATGACAATCTAATTATGGGTAATGTAGTTGAGAACGCAGGGACATCCAGTGCTGACGATAATGGTATTTGGATTGTAGCACCTTGCCAGCGAGTAACAGTTGTAGGCAATGTTGTTAGAGACCCAGCGGCAGATTGTATCCGCCTAACTGCTAGCAGCACAAATGGTATGGAGGCTATCACGATTGTTGGCAATATCCTGGACAATCCTGTAGCAGCTGGTGTAAGGCTATACAATATTGGAACAGCAGACATGGAGAATATAGCAATCTCCTCCAATACTATGACTGAAGTGAACTATGGTATCAGAATTGATACCACAACGGCAGACAAGGTTTTTGATGTGATGATAAATTCCAATGTTATTTCAGACAGTGGGCTCCAATTTTTAACGAATGATAGCAAGAGTGTCTCTTTTGTAAACAACATCGTTCATGGTAACTGGGCTGTCTACGGGCTTCGAGGGAGCGGTCATAGAATTACTGGTAATACTTTTGATACTACCAATGGTATAAATGGAGATAAAACGCTTACAGTAATTAAAGATAACACTGGGCTTGAGATAACAGATGAGCAGGACTTAGTTAAAGCCAAAAACACCGCTGGAAGTGAGTTAGTTGCTGGAGATGTAGTTGTTTTGAAAGCGGTAGCTGCCGGTAACGAGATAACAACCACGACAAATCAAGGTGATGATAAAGTCCTAGGAATGGTGGCTGAGACTATTGCTGACAATGCAAGCGGGCTAGTATTGGTCAAAGGTAAAACTACTGCATTGAAAGTTGATGGCACTACCGACATTGCTATCGGAGACTTACTAGGGACATTCACCACAGCCAAGATAGCAATGAAAGCTGGTAGTGGAGATATGGCTTTTGCTATCGCACTGGAGGCTTACACTGCCGATGATAGTAATGGTGTGATTGACGCACTCTTGATAAGTCCACGAAAGGTATGATGGATAGCAGTTTAACATTAAACGACAACAAGAACAGCCAGCTAACACGCTGGACAATGCTGGTACTACTGGCAGTCTGTCTGCTGTTACCGCTAACTGTCTTAGCTTATACCAGTCCGACCACTACTATAATAGATATGGCAGGGCAGGGAAACTCACTGCTAACAATAGGTATGAGCGGAGTGAGCGACTCTAACCTGATACTGGGCAATGCTCCACTACCAACGCCAGCTTCAAATACTCTTATGTACCTGCTAACTGCCATCTTTGTGATATTCGGTGTAATTATTGCTCTTACTGTCTTCAGGAATAGATTGCTAGAGGCAGTAATAGTTCTAATAATGACAGCAGTCGGGGCAATAGTGCTGCTACAGGTGCTAACAAGACTAATAGGGTAATGCGGAAAAAGTTAGCTAACAGACTGATAAAAAGCAATAAGGTACTACTGGCTGGGCTAATACTGGCAGTAATAGCAGGACTGTTGATAATCCCCGGGCTAGGAAAGCCTGTGGACGCTATCACACAAATTCGGGCAGTTGTGAGCCACTTCAACGACCTGCTTGATGTAAATGTACCAGCACCGACCAACAACTACATTATCTACTGGAACGACACCTCTGGCTACTGGGAAGCAAGAGCTGAAGATACATTTGTCTGCAGTGACTTAGATTCCTGTAACCTGACTGATATAGGGGATGTGTATGTACCAACGCCAGGAGACCAAGACTTTCTTTACTGGGAAGATGCCACTAATAGATGGCAGTGCCGTCCACTGGTTGATGGAGACATCCCACAAACAATCACCAGAGATGCGGAGCTAGCTGCCACTGAGCTTGGCGATTTGGCGGATGTAAATGCCACTGCACCAAATGCCAATGACATACTATTCTGGAATAACAC
>Ga0190294_1000024_pt1 | contig 8937 bp, 8 predicted proteins | sample 48693012_MG_FD_163428 | JGI IMG/M metagenome (GOLD analysis project Ga0190294, IMG submission 163428) | Hydrothermal vent microbial mat bacterial communities from Southern Trench, Guaymas Basin, Mexico - 4869-30-1-2_MG | ecosystem: Environmental > Aquatic > Marine > Hydrothermal vents > Microbial...
ATGGGCAGCGCGAGCAATCGGGACAGTTGCTGCGGTGCTCTTTGCAAGTGTGTTGGTTGCTTCAGCTGTATCTGAAGGTATGGGACCAATGACGATAGAAAGCGGCACACTGGTCTTACTTGGCGCAGTTGCGCTAGCAGGGTGCATTGCATCGTGGTGGCGAGATATGACTGCTGGTATACTCCTGGTTTTGACTTCTATCGGCATGGGTGTACACATCGGGTGTTTTGCTGGTCACAATCATGTCCTGGCCTGGTCAATAATCGGCTTGCCTTATCTGGTCGCTGGCGCACTGGTTCTCAGCTCTTGGCGACTTTCAAGGCAGAACTGATGACACCATCCTTGATAGCGTCATCCCAGAAATGGAGAAATATCCTCTGGAGCACGCTTATGACTATCCTGTGTATTGTCTGTTTTCCGTTTAATCCTCTCATCCTGACAGGTGTTATAGAAGTAGAATCATACCCGGCATTATTCATCATCGGTTGGGTGGTATGGGCATTCGGTATGGTGCTGGTTATCGCTCCCATAGTCGTTTTCCCACGACGCGGTGGGGTTCCCAAAGGTAAATCATTTGTAAATACTACCCGTCTCGTTGATACAGGGATATATGCAATCGTTAGGCATCCGCAATACACCGGCGGAATCTACGCAATTTTCCTAACCACCTTTTTATGGTATCCGCACTGGCTATTCGGGGTGCTCGGGGTGGTAGGCACTGCAGCCGTTTATATGAATTGTAGAGAGGAAGACCAACGCCTAATTGAGAAGTTCGGTGATAATTATAGAGCCTATATGAAAAGGGTACCTAGAATGAATTTCGTCTTGGGACTTGTGAGGCTGATACGCCAGAAGTGAAATCAGCAATGGCAGGTAAGAGTGTGTTTAAAATCTGCCTGAGCTAAGATCACTGCACATTTCAACGTTTTGTTCAATGTCACCCGGGTAGCAAGAGATAAGCTAAGTCTGTTTACTTTTTCGGCCACTCTTTGAACATATCGAGGAGCTTCTTGCTGTAAGGGAACTCCGCCTGATAAAAGACATCACAGGGGAAATTTTCACATCTAAGGCAATAATCCACCTTGCTCTTTATGGCACACTCAAGCACCGGGCAGGAGAACCCCACTTTCTTCAGCCACTCGACCATTGTCGGAGCCCTGGCATCCGTCCCGGCAACACAGCCCGGGCAGATTCCTTTTTCCTGCATGCTACAGACCTCGCACGCCATACCACATGCTGCTGGCATTGTCTTTTACCTCCTTCTTAACGTAGCTTAAATTCACCTACCTGAGCTGCTCCTCAGGTAGAGGCATTTATGCCATATTCTACATGGGAAGGAAGAACTATGACATGACACGATATCAACCACTTTTCTGTCCTTCTTACAATTGGGAACAAAGATGGTACCTTGGTGATGACCAGGGTTATTGAAAAGGATGCAAAGAGGGGGTTGGCATGTAATTGGCAATATATTTCAAAATTTTTGCGTCACTTATCTCAGTATACAATGTGTATTAATGTATATTGGTGTATATTAATAGAAGGGAGGGTTTGCTATGACAGATTACGACGTTATCATTATCGGGGCAGGAAATGGAGGGCTAACTGCTGCAGCCACCCTGGCAAAAGCTGGGGTTAAGGTCTTACTTTTAGAGAGACACAATGTCCCCGGGGGATGCGCAACGAGTTTTCGCCGGGGAAGGTTTGAATTTGAGGTCGCACTTCATCAATTAAGTGGCATGGGCACTGAAGAAAAGCCCGGGCCATTGCGTGTTCTCTTGCAGGATCTAGGGGTTACTAAAAAGATTGAGTTTGTGGAGATGGAGCATCTCTACAGGGTAACCTTCCTCAACATGCTTGATATAACTCTGAAAGCAGATCGCTCCGAGGTGGTTAAAGAACTCCAACACAAATTCCCTGCAGAAAAGGCAGCTATAGCGAAGTTCTTTGACCTTGTTTACCATTTCAGCATTCAAATGTTAAGTATCGTCTATATGGGAGATCCAGAGGCATCTAAAGAGAAATATCCTCTCTATTTTAAATATGCTCTAAAGAGCTCTCAGGAAGTACTCGATGAATTTCTTGACGATCCTTTGCTTAAGGCAATAATTGCTGCATACTGGGGATATATGGGTCTGCCGCCCCGACTGTTATCATTCAGTAATCTGGCACTATTATTATTTGCGTACACCGAATTCAAACCCTTCCACATAAAGGGAGGATCTCAGGCCTTGTCTAATGCTCTTGTCGATACATTTCTGGAAAATGGAGGAGAGGTCAGGTTTAATTGTTCTGCAAAGAAGATATTGATCAAGGATGGCGAGGTGCAAGGAGTAATCACGGAAGACGGTGACGAGATCAGAACCCACCGCGTTGTCTCTAATGCTGGGACAGTTACTACTTACGTTGATCTCATTGATAGGGAACATGTGCCAGACGAGCAGCTTAAGATATTAGCAGGGAGAACTGTAGGTACGTCTTTCTTTACAGTCTTTGCCGGTCTGGATTGCGAGCCATCTGAGGTGGGTATAACAGAGACAACGAACTTTGTATGCTCTTCTACTGACTTCGATAGGGCTTTTTCGCTGGCCAAGACCCTAGAGACCCCACAGATGCTGTTACTTACGTGCTATGATGTCTCTGATCCTGATTTTTCACCTCCTGGGACATGTCAGACAGCTATTGTTACTCTACAATATGCTGAGCCCTGGCTCCACATTGCTCCTTCACTATATGCTGACATGAAGTACCGATATGCCGAAGGCATGCTTGGTCTGGTAGAGAGCCTATTTCCTGATTTTAGGAATCATATTGAAGAGATTGAGGTAGCCTCTCCGCTTACTCATATGCGGTTTTTGGGACACCTGGGAGGGACGGCATATGGCTTTGATCAATATGCGAAGGATTCCAGACTCTTTGTATCTGCCGGATCTCCCATAAAAGGCCTTTCCTTTGCAGGTGCATGGGTGGCAGCTGGGGGATTTCAGCCCACCCTGATGTCAGGTGAGTCAGCTGCAAGGGGGATCTTGAAAGAGTTTGGAAGCAGGTGAAGGAGGAATACTTATGAAGACAGATGATTGGAAAAAAGATATCGAAGGTTATGCTGATATTCAAAAGGAGATAGAGGCCTGTAGAAAATATGGCATTGACTATACTATTGAGAAAGCGAAGGTTGCTCAGATTATAAACAGACTCCATCCCTCAAAGTTGAAGCTTAAGGTATCTGAGGTTAGAGAAGAGACTCCCTCTGCTACTACTTTCAGGTTAGTTTCTCAGGACAACTATTTACCGCCCTTCCAGGCTGGTCAGTACATTAGTCTTTCTGTAGAGATAGGTAGGGTAAGGACCAGCAGGCCATATAGTATCTCTTCTCCTCCTAACCAGATTGGTTTTTATGACATAACTGTACGAAGGGTGGAAAATGGCTTTGTCTCTAGCTACCTCCTTGATAAGGTCAAGGTAGGAGATACATTTGAGACCAGTCCTCCTTTAGGGGATTTTTACTACAATCCACTATTCCATGGCAACGATCTGGTCTTTTTAGCTGGTGGCAGTGGTATTACCCCCTTCATGAGTATGATAAGGGAGGTGACAGAGCGGGGACTGAAAAGAAGGCTCCACCTTATTTATGGAAGTCAATTCTTAGACGATGTAATATTCAATGATGAACTTACATATAGGGTAAGGAATCACGAAAACCTTACATATACACTTGTAATTTCTAATCCACCTGAAGGCTATAAGGGCCCTACGGGGTTTATCACAGCAGACCTTATCAGAGATACAGTGGACGATATAGCCTCAAAGACCTTTTATATCTGTGGTCCTGAAGAGATGTATGACTTTTGCCTACCTGAACTCGAAAAGCTTGAGATCCCAAAAAGAAAGATCAGGAAAGAACTGATTGGTCCTCCCAAAGATGTCTCAAAGGACCCGGGGTGGCCTAAAGATGTCAGCCGCAATGCAGAATTCAGAGTGAAGGTTATTGGCAAGAAGATAATTACAGCCAGGGCAGGAGAGCCTCTTATCGTCTCCCTGGAGCGAGGTGGGATAGCTATGCCTGCTCCTTGCAGGTCTGGTGCATGCAGTCTATGTCGCGTAAAACTTTTAAGCGGCAAGGTCTTCCAACCAAGAGATGTACTCTTAAGGAAATCAGACAGGCAATTTGGCTATATTCATTCATGTTTGGCCTATCCCCTTGAAGACCTTGAGATCATAATGTAAAGTCAGGGCAGGCAGGACCAGCTCTGTTCCCACGGGAAATGTTAGCTTTTTGACACGCTACCAGTTATCGTGTGATAGGATAATCACAAAATTCTTGCCAGGTGTGATGCATATGCCAACCGTAGTAGTAGTAGAGGACATTAAAGATAGCATCTACCATTCAATAGCCAATATTTTCGATGCCTTTAGTGGTGCAGAGAGTTTGGTAAAAGGCAAAACGGTATTTATAAAGATAAATGGCATCGATTGATGGCTTTTCCATACCACTTATAAAATTAAGGAGGTAAATATGGCTGGTGAAAAGCTTTGGTATAAATCATATGCACCTAGTGTACCTCATGAAGTTGACATTGAGAGGGTCACAATGGCAGAAATTCTATCGAGGGCTACAAAAAGATACCCGCACAATACTGCGTTCATCTACATGGGAAAGAAACTCTCTTACAAGGCACTTGAGGGCCTTGTTAACCGATTTACAAGGGCACTAGCGAACCTGGGTGTAAAAAAAGGTGACAAGGTAGGGTTTGTTCTACCCAATCTGCCACAGCTGGTAATAGCCATACACGCGGTATACAGGCTTGGAGCTGTTACTGCGATGAATAATCCCCTCTATACAGAACGGGAGCTGGAAAATCAACTGAATGACTCAGATTGTCGGCTGGTTATTGTTCTTGATCTCCTCCTACCAAGGATACTTAACATCAAGGCAAATACACAGATCGAGAAGATCATAACCTGTCACATAAATGATTACCTTCCATTCCCCAAGAAACAACTGTTTCCCTTGGTCAAGAAGGCTATGTATCGGAAGGTGAAATCACAGAAGGATATCTACGAATTCATGGATCTGATAAAGAGATACTCAGGCAATCCAGTTGACGATGCATCCGAATGGAATGAGCTCGCAGCGCTTATATATACTGGCGGTACAACAGGCATAAGCAAAGGAGCTATGCTTACACACGCTAATTTATCGAGTGTGCTTCAACAATGGAGGGCATGGTTTCCCACACTCAAGGATGGGGAAGAGACGATACTGGGGGTATATCCCATTTTCCATTCAGCCGGGTATTCCGTGAGTATGAACATGACCATATTCTCTGGGTGGACAAACATCATGATACCCAGGCCAGAACCACAGGGCATTATTGAGGCCCTGAGAGATTACCGACCCTCATTTCTGCCCGGCGTCCCCACCATATACCAGGGTCTCTTGAAAGAAGACGAGTTCAGAAAGATGGATCTTTCTTTTATAAAGGGATATTTTGCTGGTGCAGCTCCTTTACCCGAAGATACCTTCAACCAGCTTGACAAACTTCACGGTGCAATAATACACGATGTCTACGGTGCAACAGAAAATACAGCCTTTGCCGTGGCAAGTCCGTTCGGCGGAAAAATAAAGCGTGGTACAGTTGGCCTGCCGCTGCCGAATACAGATATAAAGATTGTTGATGTGGAAAGCGGCACCCATACATTAGACACAGGCAAAGAAGGAGAGATATGTATAAAAGGTCCACAGGTCATGACGGGCTACTACAAAAAGCCTGAAGAGACTGCCAAGACCGTAAGGGACGAATGGTTTTATACAGGAGATATTGGTTTCATTGATGAAGATGGTTATCTATCCATAGTGGACAGGAAAAAGGATATCATAATTAGTGGTGGATACAATATATATCCGAACGAGATCGATGATGTGCTTTTCAGCCATCCCAAGATCCTGGAGGCATGTACCATAGGTGTACCTGATGAATACAAGGGGGAGACTGTAAAGGCCTATATAGTACCAATGCCAGGAGAGTCTATCGGTGAACAGGAAATAATTCAGTATTGCAAAGAAAGGCTTGCGCCTTACAAAATACCACGGACCATAGAGTTTGTTGAGTCGCTACCGAAAAGCGCTCTTGGCAAAATCCTGAGGAAAGAGTTAAGAAAAATAGACAGGAAAAAGAGAGAGGAACTTTAATAATGAAATCGTTTAACACCCTTAAATTTGAGGAGGTAGAGGCTGCTATCGGTCTTATAACAATGAACCGTCCGGAGACGCTAAATGCTATTGATATGGAAATGCTGGATGAACTCGAGGAGCTCTTTAAGATACTGAAAGATGACGCCTCGATACGGGTCATCCTGATAACGGGTGAAGGTCGAGGTTTTTCTGCAGGGGCTGATATTAGAGACGCTGTAACCTACCGAGAGAGCAACGCATTTTCTGACCCAGCAACATTCTTGATAACAGTACAGGAGAGATATGCATCTCTCATACTGGGGCTAAGAAAGATCCCACAACCAGTAATTGCAGCTGTTAATGGGCCAGCTGCTGGAGGAGGTTTCTCCATGGTCTTGGCAAGCGACATAAGGATTGCATGCCCCGAAGCTTATTTCGTGGCATCATTCATAAACATAGGCCTCTCAGGTGGTGAACTTGGGACTTCCTATCTTTTGCCACGCCTCATAGGGCTTTCGAGAGCATCAGATATCCTTTTAACTGGAAGAAAACTCTGGGCTAAAGAGGCACATGCCATAGGTCTTGTTAACAGGGTAATACCTAAAGAAAAACTCATAGATGAAGCCCTTTCGTATGCAAGGATGATGATACAAAAAAGTGTTGGGGGGCTTAAGCTTACGAAGACAGTACTTGACCAGAACATAAATGCACCTTCACTGGAAGCAGCCATAAACCTTGAGAATCGAAACCAGGCAATAATGGTATTCTCTAGCGAATTTTTCAAACTTGTAGAATCAGTTATGAAGGAAGGCAAGGAACCTAAAGATTAATCATACGCCATCCTCCCGGAGCCACATTCCTCCCAAAGTTGCGGTTACATTGCGCACGGGCGGAAATTCGCAACATAACTTGCTCTAACAAAGCTACCACAACAGGGCTTGTCCGTTTCACCTGCAGTGTCATCGCTATTCGAATTGCTCATACCATTCTTCATACAACTGCTCCCACTTTGATTCCGAGTATGCTCCACCAAGCTGTTGCATCATCCAGGGACCCAGTATATCGTCATAGTAAGTATATCCCCAATCTGGTGTTGTATTGAGTTTATAAACTTCATAAGAAATATCAGCTTCTTCGGTTGCATTAGAGTTAATAAAACGAATAGTGTATTTAGAATCCACATCGGTGCTATTTCGCAGTCCTTCTGCAAATAATCTTATGGCAACGCTGTATATGGTATCTTCAGCCATCTCAGTTTCTTCCGGCACTGGTTGCCCATAAAGTATTCTACCAGTAGTGGGGTTGAAGTGTGGGTTTACTAGAGATTCCAGAGTAGGCTTCTCCTGACTATATTCAGAGTAGCTCTGGACTACTTCAAAACTAACCGCACCAGGTTCTCTGAGATAAAAAAACAGTCTTATATTCCTGGATTCCACGACGATATCAAGCCACTGACGATTCTGTACAACCAAGCTGTCAGTTTCTAGCTCGCTATCCGGACTGCCAGATTTTCCAAGATGGACTTCACCAGACATATCAGGCGGATAACCTTGTGGTGACGGAGGGGAATGCCATATGGATAGCACGTCTTCTGGTGCTGCTGGTGCTGATGTTGGTTGTGTGGTGCCACAACCTGCTGCTATAACTGTCAAAGCCAGTATAATGGAAACAAGCACTCGTGACATCTCACTCCTCCTTTTCCCATCTTTTCTAAACTCTGGGTGGGCTGAGCATCCAGCAAAGGTGGAGTTCGCATAGTTATCGTCTTGCTAGCCTCGATTTTTCTCTTCTTGTTGGGCAATTTTTTTTACGCTTTGCACTAAGAGCTTCTTGTGGCGCTTGATGAGATTTCTAAGTCTTGTTCTCTCCCAGTCGACGAGTTGTAGATATTGCTCTAGGTAACTTTCGTGAATAGCATCAAAAGCATAGCGGCATTTGACGGTTTTTGATTGGTAATCTCTGATAACTACAATATGCTGTGCAGGTCTAACCTCGGCAGGACCGTTGGTAGGAACATAATATTCAAACATCGGACCTTTAAATACGAGCAAGGGGTAGTAAATCTGGTAATTGAGTGACTCATCACCCTTAGTTGGCACGCATCTCTCATTGTAGTCCTGTATCTCCCTGGATAGTGCTTTTATTAGTGGAACAAAAATATCTTTGAAGATAGTCTCGGCTTGTACTTGCCATTTGCTACTCTTCCTCACCAACTGACAAAACTGACTTGATACTGAGGGTGTTGTTGCAATGTGGAGAAGCTTGTGTAATCCGAGATACCATCCAAGATCAGACCAATCATCGTTTTCTGGGTAGACCTTCAATGGGCGACCCGCAATAGGCAAGTCCGAGTCGAGGGTAATTCCAGACAGGATCGATTCTCTTGTAAAGAATACATATGGGTTCCTATTATCTTTACAGGAACCTAGGACTACGACCCAGAGGAATTCTTCCGTCCTGGCTGATATGATATCGACACCGATGGCATGAAAATCCAACTCTCGCGCCACGCCAATGTCTTGGTCCTCAAAGCTGTAGTTTGGGTCTACAAGATATCCAGTCGCTCCTATTCTGCGAGCTATTTGCATTTCAAATGGGTAACCACTATAGTCTTCTATTGCTTTCCTGATTTCTTCCGTACCCACGGTTTCGGAGGCCCTTTTCTTCGGCATATTTCCCTCCCTGACACGAACCCTGCTAATCTTGGCGTAATCTACAATATCGCCAAGGGATTGGTACCTGCTATCACCACAACAAGAGCCAAC
>Ga0190294_1000026_pt1 | contig 8883 bp, 9 predicted proteins | sample 48693012_MG_FD_163428 | JGI IMG/M metagenome (GOLD analysis project Ga0190294, IMG submission 163428) | Hydrothermal vent microbial mat bacterial communities from Southern Trench, Guaymas Basin, Mexico - 4869-30-1-2_MG | ecosystem: Environmental > Aquatic > Marine > Hydrothermal vents > Microbial...
TCCTGCCGTGGCTGAAACCTCATGCATAGGTGTAGAAGATGAGATAAAGGGAACTGTCGTCATTGCCTTCGTTGTTTTAAAGGAAAGTTATAAACCTTCAGAGGATCTGAAAAAAGAGATAGCACAGGCAGTCAGAGATAAGATTGGCCCTATTGCCAAGCCAAAAGCAGTTGAAATGGTCAAAATGCTTCCAAAAACTCGCAGCGGAAAGATAATGAGGCGTATTCTGAAAGGTGTTTACGAAGGAAAGAAACTGGGTGATTTGAGTACCATCGAAGATGGCGCATCTATAGACGAGGTCTCGGCTGCCATCGAATTGATGAAAGAAGAGCTTGGTAAGAAATAATCATTTGAAAGACTTAGAAATATTGCGACTGCCTCGGGAGGATCATTAGTTAGACGTATGAGTTCTGCTTTTCCTTCAGGATCAGTTATCATAGTGATCACTATACAATTTTAGGAATTTAGATACTAAAGACCTATTCCCAATGTGTTTTTCATTTTTTTATTATCTGTAACATGCTAACAATCTCTGATACAGACACCTTTTTATATCTTTATGGATATTCTCTATTGGTGATCTGATGATCGATTACGAAAAAGAGATGAAAGAGTTCAAATGGGACTGGCCCGAGTATTTTGATATTGCCAGTGTCGTTGATGAACATGCTGAAGATAGAACAAAAACAGCAATATATTGGGAAAATGAAAATGGAGATGAAAGGAGGATCAGTTACTGGGAACTGAAGTTCCTAACAAATAAATTTGCAAATGTTCTTAAAAACCTTGATCTCAAAAAAGGAGATAGAGTAATGGTAATGCTCCCGAGGATCCCGGAAACTTATGTAACACAGCTGGGGATAATCAAATTTGGAGGCGTAATAGTCCCTGCTATCGAAATGCTGAGATCCTCAAATATTAAATACAGGGCAAATGACTGTGGTGTTAAAGCTATAGTCACAGATATGTCGGGAACAAAGATAGTCGATGAGGTAAGAAGTGAATGTAAAACAATAGAGCATTTTATTCTTTTAGATGGAGATAAAGAGGGATGGACAAACTACGATTCTTTGATGAACTCGCAATCTCGATATTTTAAAGCTGATAAAAAAAAGATAGATGACATTTTCTATATTTCATATACATCAGGAACTACAGGTTTACCGAAGGGTGTAGTTCACAGGAACTCATGGATGTATGCTTTTAGAAGGATAAATATACCATTCTGGTACGGTGCCAAAGACAACGATTTAATATGGGCAACAACATCTCCAGGCTGGGCCAAGTGGTTCTGGACACATCTTGGTGTTACAATGAACACAGGAGCATCCGATCTGTTATATCAGGGGAGATTTGATGCGGAGAAATACTTTGAACTCCTGGAAAAATATCCCGTGTCAATATGCTGTGTTACACCAACAGAGTTGAGATTGATGATTCAGGTGCCGAGCTTAGAAAAGTATGATCTCTCTCATTTACGAAGTCTCCTTTCCGCCGGTGAGCCATTAAATAGAGAAGTCGTGGAAACGTTCCAGAAGGCTTTTGGGATAACTATAAGGGATGGATATGGCCAGACGGAAACTTGCTGTCTTGCCTGCAATTATGTTGGAATCCCCGAGGTAAGACCGGGATCAATGGGAAAAATAATGCCAGGTTTGGGTATTAAAATTCTCGATCCCGAAGGGAGGGAAGTGAAACCAGGAGAAGTTGGCGAGATAACTGTGAAAGCAGGGATACCTGCTATATTCAAAGAGTATTACAACAAACCAGATAAAACAAAGGAAGTAATCGATGATAACGGACAGTATCATACGAAAGATCTTGTAAGAGTAGATAAAGATGGATACCTTTGGTTTGAAGGAAGAGCTGATGATGTCATACTCTCTGCGGGGTACAGGATAGGGCCTTTCGAGGTAGAAGATGCTTTGGTAAAACATCCGTCTGTGGTAGAAGCAGCTGTTATTGGTTCCCCGCATCCTGTGAGGGGAGAAATTGTAAAAGCTTTCGTGATCTTAAAAGAAGGACACGATCCATCAGAAAAACTTGTTAAGGAGCTTCAGGACTTCGTTAAGAGTGTAACAGCACCTTACAAATATCCAAGAGAGATAGAGTTTGTTAAAGAGCTTCCAAAGACCATAAGCGGGAAAATAAAGAGAAAAGACTTAAAGAAAAGAGAATATGAGAAGAAGAAAGTAAAATTTCCATAACAATGATCGAAAAAATTATCACAGAAGATAAAGAGATAACGCTGATAGGAACTGCTCATGTTTTTAAAGAAAGTGTGGATGAGGTAAAGGATGTTATACTATCTGAAAAACCTGAGGCAGTCTGTATAGAGTTAGATATAAAAAGATACTATGGACTTTTGACAGGGCAAAGAATGAGCTTCGTGGATATTGTGAAAATGAAAGGGATAAAGTTCGGGATAATAGCAGGTTTTCTTGAATACATAGAAAGAAAAATTGGAGAGGATATGGGGATATTTCCTGGAAAAGAGATGATTACTGCTGCTCAATACTGCAAGGATATAAATGCCAGAGTTTATCTAATAGATAGAGATGCGGAGATAACAATAGAGAAAATGACAAAAATGCCATTTAAAGAGAAATTGAAACTTGTAAAAACTCTTATCCTTTCTCCCTTTCAGAAAGAGAAAATAAGTATAGATCTGAACAAAGAAAATATTGAATTTCTGATCAATGAGCTCAAAAAGCTTTCACCATACCTTTACAACGTTCTGATAGACGAGCGAGATCAATTCATGGCCGAAAGAATAAAGCAGGTAGAAGAAAACAGGATAGTCGTAGTAGTTGGAGCTGGCCATGTGAAGGGGATTTTGAAAAGAATAACTTTTTAAAATTTCTTTCATATTCATTAAAAGGCAAAGCTTAAATACGGTGAGATGTATTAAAAAATATAGAAATTTCCAATCTATCTTTACTGTGCAGAAGTGATAATTATGGAATACTCAGCAGAAAATATTCAGGTTCTGGAAGGCTTAGAGGCTGTAAGAAAAAGACCAAGTATGTACATAGGGTCTACGGATAGTTATGGACTTCATCATCTAGTTTACGAAGTAGTGGACAACAGCATAGATGAGGTTCTGGCAGGTACGTGTAAAAATATTAAAGTTATCATACATAAAGACAGTTCAGTAACTGTAGAAGACGACGGCAGAGGGATACCGGTTGATATACATCCTGAGTACAAGAAATCTGCCGTGGAGATAGTTCTCACAATGCTTCATGCCGGCGGTAAGTTTGATAAAAAGAGCTATAAAGTTTCGGGAGGCCTACACGGTGTAGGTGTAAGCGTCGTCAATGCTCTTTCAGAGTATCTTGAAGTTACCGTAAAGAGAGATGGAAGCATCTATTATCAAAGATATGAAAAGGGAGATCCTGTTTCTGATTTAAAGATCATAGGTGAAACTGATCAGAGTGGCACCATAATAAAATTTTCACCCGATAAGGAAATTTTTCCAGAAATTGATTTTCATTTCGATACTATGGCAACAAGACTTAGAGAACTGGCTTTTCTTAATAAAGGATTGAAAATAGAACTTACAGATGAGAGGAAGAATACCAAAAAATCGTTTAAATATGCTGGCGGGATTGTTTCCTTTGTAAAGCATTTGAACAGAAATAAAGAGTGTTTGAGTAAAGAGCCCCTTTATATATATGGAGAAAAAGACAATACCATAGTGGAGGTGGCTATGCAATATACTCTCAGTTACACTGAAAATATTTTCACATTTGCAAACAATATAAATACAAAAGAGGGAGGAACTCATCTCTCAGGGCTTAAAACAGCAATTACAAGAGCTTTTAATACATATGCTCTTCAAAATAAGTTCATAAAGGATAATGAAAAAATCGCTGGTGAAGATTGCAGAGAGGGTCTCTCGGCTGTAATATCTGTCAAATTAAATGAACCACAATTTGAGGGACAGACAAAGACAAAGTTAGGAAACAGTGATGTGAAGGGCATAGTAGATTCTATAGTCTTTGAAAAATTAACATATTTTCTGGAAGAAAACCCGGATGATGCCAGAAGGATAATAGAAAAGATCCTATCTGCCGCAAGAGCAAGGGAAGCAGCAAGAAAGGCGAGGGAGCTGGCAAGAAGGAAAACAGCATTTGAGGTAACGACCTTGCCGGGAAAACTTGCGGATTGCAGTGAGACAGATCCTTCAAAATGTGAGTTATATTTAGTAGAAGGAGACTCTGCGGGAGGCTCTGCGAAGCAGGGGAGGGACAGAACTTTCCAGGCTATCTTGCCTTTAAGGGGAAAGATACTGAATGTAGAAAAGGCAAGACTTGATAAAATTTTAAAAAACGAAGAGATAAAAACAATGATAACTGCTATAGGTACGGGAATTGCAGAAGAGTTTGATATAAGTAAACTTAGGTATGACAAGATAATAATAATGACAGATGCAGATGTCGATGGATCTCATATAAGGACACTCCTTCTGACATTCTTTTTCAGATATATGAAGCCTTTAGTAGAAAACGGGCATATTTATGCAGCCATGCCCCCTCTCTACAAGATCAAAAAAGGCAAAGAAAAATATTATGCCTACACAGATCAGGAGTTAGAGAAGATACTGGAAAAAATAGGAAATGCCGAGATCCAGAGATACAAAGGTCTTGGAGAGATGAATCCTCAACAGTTATGGGAAACCACAATGGATCCCAAAACAAGAATCGTAAAAAAGATTATCAGTGAAGATCTTGTAGAGGCTGATGAAACTTTTACCATTCTGATGGGAGCAAAGGTCGAACCCAGAAAAATGTTTATTTATGAGCATGCAGCTGAAGTGGAAAATCTGGATGTATAAAAGTAATTAAGGGGGCCACCTCCCCTTCTCTTTATCAGACGTAATACTATCCTCTCTTTATTTTGCCTTCTTCAACAAGTTTGGCAATAACAGATTGGTATACGAAGTCTGATTTAGATCTATACTTCCCCTGAGCTACCAATTCTTCAATCATTTCCAGTATTTTTGGTGGTACTATAGTTGCTAATGTTACGTTTCTTGGCATTTTTTATCACCTATATACATTTAATAATTAACCATATAAAAGCTTTATCTTTCTTAAGTTTAAACAAAGATTATTTAGGACGTATCTATAAAAGTCATTCGTGAATAGAAAAGTTTATATACTGTACAAAAATATAGTATATTTATGTTTTTCGATGTAGATGTATGGGAAGTGACAATATGACTGAACGAATATACAAAACACTTGAAACAGAGGAGATAAAGTTTTTGAGACTACAGTTTGTAGATGTCAACGGCGTTGTTAAAAGCCTGGCCGTACCATCAAAAAGTCTGGAAACAGCTTTAACAGATGGTATAGGTTTTGATGGATCTTCTATAGAGGGATTTTCCAGGATAAGTGAAAGCGATATGAGCTTAAAGCCCGATCCGGATACTTTCTCTGTTTTCAATTTTAACGGGAGAAAAGAGGGGAGGTTTATCTGTGATGTTTATTATGATGATAAGCCATTTGAAGGGGATCCCAGGTTTGTTTTGAAAAAAAATATTGAAGAGATGAAGAGGATACTTGGAGAAAATACAGTATTCAATGTAGGTGCAGAGTTAGAATTCTTCTTGTTGAATAATGATATGAAACAGCAGGACAACGGCAGCTATTTCGATTTTGCACCTGTAGACCTTGCCCACGACATAAGAAAAACTTCTGCTCTGCATATGATAAATCTGGGGATAGATTACGAGGCCTCACACCACGAAGTTGGTAAAGGACAGCATGAGATAGATTTCAAGTTTTCAGATGCGTTAAAAACAGCTGATTCTGTGGTGACATCAAAGATAATTATAAAGATAGTGGCGAGTCTCAACAATCTGACAGCTACTTTCATGCCAAAACCATTCCAGAATGATTATGGAAATGGGATGCATCTCCATTTAAATCTTTCGTCTGGCAAAAAAAATACATTCGAAGGTGAAAAAGATTTCGAACTTTCCCAGACGGCTTTATCGTTCATTGCGGGAATACTGAAGCATTCTAAAGCTATCTGTGCAGTTTCAAATCCTACTGTGAACTCGTACAAGAGACTAATCCCAGGATACGAAGCGCCTGCGTATATATCCTGGGGGAGAGGAAACAGATCATCTCTGATAAGGATACCGAAATCAAAAAACAAGAGAATAGAGTTTAGAGTTCCGGATGCTTCTTGTAACCCTTATTTAACGTTTTCAGTACTTCTGAGAGCAGGTCTAGATGGAGTAATAAATGAGCTTCAAGCGCCTCCTCCTATAAATTATAACTTATATGATCTGGGCATAGAAAAAATAAAAGAGAAGGGTATAGAGCTTCTACCATCTACACTAAAAGACGCTCTAAAAGAACTTAAAAAAGATCCTGTTGTTAAAAGTGCATTATTAAAAGCATATGATGCGTTCATGAGAGCAAAATGGAAAGAATGGGATGAATACAGATTGTACGTTACACAATGGGAGTTTGAGAAGTATTTAAATATCTGACGATACTTTTTTATACTTCCTTTTTTATTTCTGATCATGATCAGAGTCATACCTGTTTTGATCTTACTTTTTTACGCCTGTATTGAAGACATAAAAAAGAGGGAGATAGAGGACTGGGTGTGGATAGTCATGATAGCTATAGGGCTCCTTTTTGGAGTCTATGATTATTCTCAAAATATAACGTACAAAACTTTAGCAGAGAATATTACTCTCATTAAGATAATCGCTTTATTCATCATTGTTTATATAGCAATTCTTATCCTTGAAAAAAGTTCTTTTCAGGAAAATATCAAAGAAACTCCTTATATTCTTGCATTTTTGGGAGTATCTGTATTAATGTTCTTCGCTCCAAATCCTTTCAATGTTATCTTCCAGAATATGAGCGTAACATTTATATTTATTTTTTTCATAACATTTTTTGGTCTGATGGGAGGAGGAGATGGAAAAGCTTTAATTGCATTATCTTCTTTATTTTTCGGAACTGAAAAAACATTACCTATTTTTTCTATTTCTGTCTTTGATAATAGTCTTATTCTTGTTATATTTCTACCCTTAGCCATATTTTTTTATAATGTTCTCAAAAAAAGTAAATTTGAGGGTATAGAAGGCCAGAAGCTTGCCAAGATAAGGGCTTATTTTACAGGATATCCTATATGTATAGCGCATCTCAGTGACAAAACATTTCCCCTGGTTTTTTGCGAAGATGGAAAATTAAAACTTCGCTCTGCGTTGGGTACAATAGAGTATGATGTTGATAAATACAGGGAGGAGATTTCGCCGTATACAGAAAGGATCTGGGTCACGCCAGGACTTCCGTTCTTGATACCAATAACTTTAGGATTCATAACAGCTTATTTTTATGGCGATTTGTTATTTAAGCTTCTTTTTTATCTATTTTGATTACCAACTAAGAAGTTAATAAAAGTATTATACTAAAAATATATGTTATAGAAAGTTTTATAAATATATATCGCAAAAAAAATAGTAAAGAATTACATATAGAGGGATATAAATGGAAAGGAAAAACAAAACAATAGGAACAACAGTGGCTCCTCAGCTTGTGAAGGAGATTGAAGTGAGAGTTGAAAAGGGATTGTACAAAACTAAGAGCGACTTTGTACATCAAGCAATAATAGAAAAACTTAAACGAGAGAAGTAAACTTTAAATAGTATTGATGAATAATAAGAGTAGGTGATAGAAAATGTTGAGAAATAAGAAAGGTGTAAGCCCTGTAATAGCTGTCGTACTGATGATAGTTGTTGCGGTGGCAATAAGTTTAGTAGTATATGTATGGGCCAGTGGTTTCGTCTCTGAAAAAACAGGAGCAGAGTCAAAGGCTGGTGACTACAGCTTTTTAGTTGAGACGAGAGATGTCAACAGTACAAATATAAGGAATACTGGGATAGACATAGATATAAGTGGTACTAACGGTTTATGGGATGAGTTTGATCTCTATGTGAATAATGTACTTAAATCTCCCAGTAGTGGTGTAACTGAACAAGATGGAAATAATGTTTGGGCAAAGGGGGAAGTTGTAACTATAGACTTCGACACCGCTATAAGTGCTTCCGCCGGTGACAAGATAAAACTAGTCCACAAAGACTCTGGAACGCCTATAGTGTTCAAATTAGAATAAAAATAAATCTCTTTATCTTTTTCTTTTTATACCACAAAAAAGCTCACTATACTCCCATCATTTATATTTAATTTCTTTCTGAGGAACTCTTTTGAGATTATCTCCACGACGTTAGGCATGTGGTGTGTCCTGAAGGGTTTAAGAAGTGCACCCTCTATTTGATTCTCTACAAGAACTCTATAGCATTTTACATCTCCAAAGGTCCTGTTTTCGTTTCTGAATCCTCTCAGGATTATATACTCTTTTTCTGCTAATATATTCTCAAGTTTTTTATTTTCATCAAAACTCAGATAGAGGTTTAACGTTCCGGGGTAGGGAGAAAATCCCAGTTTTTTAATGAACTGCTCTCTGTATCCATGTTTTGAGACGTAATACTTTCCCTCTCCGAGCCCTGAAAAGAGTTTTCCGTAGACAGATCTCTGTTCTCTGAATATACTGTCCAGATTTAGATAAATTTCTTTCAGAATTTTCATTCCCTCCTCTTCTATAATCACTCTTTTTCCTTCTTTTCTTATAAGAGAAGATTTTTCAAGTTCTTTTATTCTTCTTGAAGCTGTCTGCTGGGATATACCAAGAGCGTTACCAAGCTCTACACTCGTTATTTTTCCTCCTCGCTTTTTAGCTATCTCTATCAAAGCCAGAATAAAATCAGATTCCATTTTAACAGCTCCGCAGATCTCTCATGAACTTCTCTCAATAACTGGATATATATAAGCCTTTCTCTATGCCCATGAT
>Ga0190294_1000027_pt1 | contig 8835 bp, 10 predicted proteins | sample 48693012_MG_FD_163428 | JGI IMG/M metagenome (GOLD analysis project Ga0190294, IMG submission 163428) | Hydrothermal vent microbial mat bacterial communities from Southern Trench, Guaymas Basin, Mexico - 4869-30-1-2_MG | ecosystem: Environmental > Aquatic > Marine > Hydrothermal vents > Microbial...
GTTCATTCATTATTGTCTCTTTATTTCTTTAACTTATGTTAATCAGGAATACTATCAAGTCTTGTGATGATAGTAGAAACTTGACTTTCAAGTGTCTCTACTCGGAGAAGAATATTATTGATTGTTTCTTGTTGGTTCAAGGTCATTTGACGACCTTGCTTTTTTGAAAAGGTATTACCAAGCCACTTCATAATCTTGTTCATACTTGTTTCAATGAGAGAGATTCTATTTTCTTCTTCGTCTGTGAAAGCCATCAGATTCCTTAGAATAATTTCTCTAGAAGGGCTGCTGCCCCTGCGCCAAGACCACCACTACCAAGTACTATAACAGCAAACATCTTGATTTTGGAAGAAGAAACTTGTTGTTTGGTGTGAATATCAGCGATTTGATCTGAATGCTTCTCAAGGATTTTTTCTGTACGATCTGCATACTTTTCAATAACTTCACCAATACCATCCATCGTTGAATTAAGTCCCTTTACTTCTGTTCTGAGTTCTACCAATCCAATCTTAATTTCTTGTGTGTCTTCTGATACACTTTTTACACTATCTTCCAGAGTATCTACTCGATTTGACAATACAGCAACATTAAGATTAGTAGCAGGTTGTGGTGGAGACATAAATATTTTCCCCTTGTTGGTCTGAGAGAAGCCCCATATCCCAGTCTACCATGTCTTCCACCAATTGACCAAAGGAACACTCAGGTTTCCAACCAAGGTCTTTTTTAATTGCAGAAGCATCGCCGACAAGAACATCAACTTCTGCTGGGCGGTAGAAAGTAGGATCAATTTCTACATATTGTTGATAATTAAGACCAACGTGTTTGAAGGCAAGATCACAAAAATCTCTCACGCTGTGAGCTACCCCTGTAGCTATTACATAATCTTTCGGGAGAGGACTTTTTTGTAACATCAGGATCATTGCTCTCACATAATCTCTCGCATCACCCCAATCTCTTCTTGCATCAAGATTTCCAAGAAATAGTTTATCTTGGAGTCCTTTCTTGATGTGAGCTACTGCCTTACTGATTTTGCGCGTAACAAAAGTATCAGACCTTCTTCTACTTTCATGATTGAAACAAATTGAAGAACAAGCAAACATCTTATAACTTTCTCTATAATTCACAGTAATGTGATGACCAAATAATTTAGCTACTCCATATGGAGAACGAGGATAGAAGGGTGTCTCCTCATTACATGGTTCTGATGAGATTCCCCCGAAGAGTTCGGAGGTAGCGCAATTGAGGAACCTGGTGTGGTACCCAGAGACCCTAATAGCTTCCAAACAATTTAAAGTCCCTATTCCAGTACATTGAGCAGTATAAACAGGTTGACTAAATGAAGTACCTACATGTGATTGCGCTGCAGTATGTAGGAAATAGTCAGCTTTAGCAAGGTTGCACAATTTTATGAGACTTGGAAGATCAGTAATATCTCCTTCTACTACTTCAAGAAGAGAATTGTTTTGTAGATGATTAGCATTTCCAAGATCTGTTCCTCTGCTAGTTCTGCGGACGAGACCATAGACTTTGATTCCTTCTTCGATCAATTGATCTGCTAGGTAGCTTCCATCCTGGCCAGTCAGTCCTGTTACTATTGCTGTCTTCATTGTTCTTTCTCTCAACACTTGTATCCAAGTTCTTCTTGTTCCTTACCTGCTATCTCTCTAAACATTTCTCTTTCTTGTTCTGTCCAACTCATGTGTCTCTGCTTCATGTCTTCGATTTTAGTTTGACCAAGAAAAGAAGAATGATTATTCTTGGGTGCTCTTATCTGCGCGATCTTCTTCTTTAGAATAACATTGTCTGCAGGAAGATCATACAGAAATTTATATAAATCATTCATAAACTTCAATGGTTCTTCCATCATATCTTCAAACTTGAGTATTCTGTATACATCTCTTCCAAGGAGGAGTTGTGTTTGTAGGGCTACGCGGGCTTTATTGCGAAAAGCCATACAAAGTTGTTTGAAATAGTCTCCTGGATCTTGTTTGTTTAATTCTTCTTCTACTCCACCTCGATGAAATCGAGTACTTTCAATAAGATTTCTTCCATCTCGAAGAATATTTACAAACTTCCATCCTTCATAGAAGAATGGACGTAGTTCTGATAGTCCCCACTTCATTGGACTTGGACTCTCAAGAGGAAGAGGTATTTCGCGGGAAGGAAGCTGTCCCCACCAATTACCAATATGAGTTAGTATACAAAAATTAGGAGTGAGATGATTTTCTACTGCAAGCTTAGTAATAGATCCACAATCTGTATATCTAGTTAATATTTTAGGAAGAGAAGAAGTCATCCAATAGTATCCTGCAGAATCTGTTTCTGAATTTATTCCAAGACTCTCTCTAAGAGATTTGGGAGTATGTCCAGAAAGATGTTGAAAAAAAGTACTTCCTGCTCTGTAGTGAAGAAAAATTAATGATTTCATTGGTCTTTCAATATTTCATCTGTGTTAACTTGAATAAGTTGATTGTCTTTTGTTTTCCAGGTTGTAATTGGAGGAGAAGCAGATACTAGGATTGCTTCCTCTTCCGGCGGGGAAACAGTAATAAGATGATAGAATTCTCCAGCATGATTCATATAATAAATACTACCCTGAGAGAAAGCTACCATTACTCCACCATCTGTTTCTTTAATAAAAGTAATTCCTTCTGGTTGAAAGGTTGGTGCGGGAAATTTATTTAATAATTTATTTGTCTCTTTGTCTAATTGATGAATGTGTCTTCTATCAGAAAAGATACAATAGATAAAATTATCAGTAGTAATAGAAGATTTCATAGGAGATTTTCTAGAAACTTCTTTATTTTAATAAACTCTTTATCAAAGTCTACTACTTCTTTAAATCTATTATGAGCCGCTTCACACATACGAAGATGATGTTCTGGTTGAGCAAAGATATTCAAGAGATTGCTAGCTTCATGAACTGAGTATCTTGATATATCAAGACATGTTTTCTGGTCTTGAAGAAGATGTCCTCCAAGCTTTCCTTGATAATAATTAGCTTTAATTATTGCTGGTCTCCCACAAGCATAACTGTTAAAGAGCCCGTGCCCGAATCCATCTCCCTCTGGCTTTACTTGCCATAACCATCCCATTTCATTGTATTTTTCTGCTATATTATTCTGGAGACAGAGATCACCCTCCATACCTGCACCATAGGTAAAAAATTCCCATCCAGAAGGTTCCAATTGTTGTCTGAATACATGATGCAACTCCATCTCTCTCATGTAATGTATATAGGAGTATACTTTTTTAGAATTAGTCGGAGGAACATATTTGAAAACATTGAGATCAAACTCTTGATGATAAAAACAAGCATTAACATTTCCTGGAACTTGAAAGGGTTCTGTTGAAACAAGGATATTCTTCACTCCTGGACAATGACCCCAGGCATTTCCTACTTGGAAAATATGTTTGGCTTGTGGTTGATAATCGGCGATCAGTTGATTCCAAATTGGGATATGTGAAGGCACTGAAGATATTAGAATATCAAACTTTGTATTACGGAACTTTTCTAATGTAATTCCTCGATGCACTTTAGCAGAAGAAGGATCAAATATATAATATATACCATCCTCAATTCTATAATTATCATTAAGCTTCATTCTTTTTGGAAGAAGGAAACCATGCACATCTCTCTTAAAACATTGATTAAGAGTAAGATATTGATCTGCTGTATTTTTATGAACTCCTGGATATAGATTCCAATATCCTTGTTCAAACCAATCAATTCCTGCTGGGCGATATAATTCCCAACCTAACCTCTTTTCAAAAAGAAGTTGAAGAGAATAATAAAGAGCAGTATGATGCAGATCTGCAAATACTTTCATTAGAATTCCTTGGGAACATATCTAACTGGTCTAGTATTAATATGTTCTCTGTGTTTTATGCACCATTGAAATAATGACATATCATAAGAATTCCAATCCTTAATCTTCTGAATAGTTTCCTTGTCTATATCTGTTTCTTTAACAGGAGAAACATTGTGGTACTGGACATCAGTTTTTAATCTTCTACATGATAGACCAAATCTTTTACTCATAGTGTTGAATTCTTGATTAATATGTTCTGAAATACCTATCCAAGAAAAATATTTCAGAAGATAATCTGTAGCTATATTTGTTGCAGAAGGATACAAGAAACAATCTTTCATTGGCTTAGGTACATTAATTCCGAGTATCATCCTAGGATCTCCAGTAAAAACACCATCAGTATTAGCAATTACTCTTGTTTGAGTATTATCAAACAAACGAAAGATTTGTTGTCCTTGAGGGTTAGGAAGGCTAGCTAGAAGATCAAAATTAAGAGCATCTTTGAGACTATACTTGTTGAAATATTTATAGATGAAGTGGGCACGATGATCTGGATTAGCAAAAGGTTTTTCTCTATACTTGAATTCTTGATAGAAACTAATGACTCTCTGGATTGGGTCTCTGAGACAGGTCATATATACAAAGTCATTCTCTGCTCCTGAATACTTTCTGTAATAACTAAAGGGCCAATGTGCCCATGCAAACTTGACTCTCTCAAAATCTTTCCCCTTCTTGTTGTGAAAAGATCTTTGACTTGGAGGTAAAGTATGACCATGTATCACTTCTCCACCATGGGCATCAAGACAACTTTCTATCCCTAATCTGATAGAGCTGCCTCCTGTTTTAGGCAAATGAAGATAGACAATAGTACTGTTGGCATTGGTCATAGAATTGTCTCTAGAACTTCTCTATAGATTGTTTTAAATGTTTGAATTTTTTCTCTACTTAAACTACATTCATCTATTAATTTGTTGATTGCTCCAGAATAAATATCATTGAAATAACAACATTCTAAATTTAGAATAGGGAAGTGTTGAAAGCATAGATCCCATAAAGAGACACGTCTTTCAATATCTTCTTTGATATGAAGATCACTTGTATCGGGAAGTTCTAAGGGAGCACTTCGTTTATAATTACCTAAAGGACGATTTGTTTTATCAAGCAGTGTACCCATAAGTCCATTTGAAGAAGATCCAAAATGTGTCCAAGGTAGCTGTTCTGCAAACATTCCTTGTTTTTTATCATAAAGAAATAAATCATCTGTTGTGTTTCTATATTGTGGCTCATAATGAAAACGAAGTTTTTTATTTCTTAATTGTATTGATATGCCTACAAAGGTATCTCCACTTTGATTCTTATCAAAAGTCCAGTCTAGTTCAGGAATATATTTGCCCTTCTCATAGTTTACTGAATCAAACCACTGGTCTGTATCTAACAAATGAGATTTATTAGACAGAAAAAGACATGGCCAAAAGTTGGGAACTAATGCTTCTTGTCCTGTAAGATTGAATTTATCTACAATTCGTTGATGTAATCCCTGACAGCAGGAAGCCCGAGAAGAAACAACAGCTTGAGCAAATCCTTTTTCAACAATTTCAAATAGTCTATTAACCTGGCCTGATTGAAGAATATAAAAATCATCTTCAAGTAATAAAACATTTTCTTCTTCTACAATTTCAAGACAATGCTGAATAGCTTTTCCATGACCAATACAATGATTAAATAAAATGACTTGACAGCCTAGATTATCATAGAGACTTTTAGTATAATTAAGTATTTTTGGATCCATGCCAGAATTAAGACATATATATAACTTATCAACTTCTGAGAACCATTTCTTTTTGTATGATGAGAGCCAAAGACTATTAATATATGGATCTCCTGGAGTTGGAAGTATTACTGCTCGTTGAGGTCTTGTCATTTTTGATTATCTCCTTTGCTTTATTCTAAATATTGTTCTGCTGCTTGATAAAAATATTGTTTTGTAATTTCTTCAGAATTTTTAAGACAACTAGGTTCTTTCCCAAAAATAGCCAATAAACGTTTCATGTTTTTTTCTAATTGTTTCTTTTGGTTCAAAGTGCCAAAGACATCACATAAGGTTTTCATAATTCCATAATGAAGACTCTGGAAAGAAGACTCTGGAGAAACAAAGCTTGGAGCAACATTACAAAGAGGATTAATACTACCATCTTTATTAAATGAATCCCAATATAACCATGTTATATAGCCACTTCCTAAATGAAAAATATGATCGATTTGTGCATTTTTTTTAAATGGAAATGCTATGTTTTTTGGGTCTTTTATTTTATTAAATTTAACGTTCGGTTTTATTATATTGTTCACGACTCCAGATTGAAAATTATTTCTGAGATTAAAAGATCTATTTTCTCTATCTAAAATACCTGCCATTACGGGTTTCATTGCACAAAAATGTGTCCAAATATCAGTTCCAAAAGATCCATCTGTATATATTCTCTCAGTTCGTAAATGAGAAGGACAATTTTCTCCCATAGTTTTACACACTTGTTCATAATTAAGATGGTAAGTAACAAAATATGGCATGGGAATAATCTTGCCATTGTAAGCAGTATCTTTTAAAATACGATTATCTGCCTCATAATTTTTACAAAGTTTTTGAAAAAAGTTTCTTTTTATACCCCAAAAATCTCCATTGTTATTTGGTACACCAAATGGAAACAAAGATTCTGTTTCATATTTAGTTTTAATGTCAGGGTGTGAAAAAGAAATTGATCTTGGACAATTAGATGGTGAAATATAATCAACATCAGGATTTTTTCGAAGAAATCTACATATGCTATTAATTGAATCTACTGTTGTAAAAGCATCATGATCAATACGACAAACAAAATCATAATTATGTGCGTCTTGTATTGTGGGAACATTAAGTGCTTGTCCATAGACTGTGGATTTACCTACATGTCCCAAAGGAGACTCCCAGTCTGAAGGTTTATAGCACAAATCACAATAAGGACTTAACGCCTTAAGCTCACTGAGACGGTGGCCACCGGAACAAAACATTACATCACACTCAAGTTCTTTTTTGTGATGTTTCAGAAAATTATTCCATGCTGAAATAAAAAGATCTCCCACGTTGTTAGACATTTTAACGAAATGAACTGCTAGAAGAATTCTCATATTATTTCGTTTCCGTTTTATAATAATTTTCATCATCATTCTCCCTTAAAAATGAATGCCATACCTCTACATAGGTAAATAGAATGGATATCTGTTTCATATGGATGAGGAAATTTAGATGAAGAAGTAGTATGATATGGTTCTTCTATTCTATTTTTAAAAAATGATGTAGATCTAAAAAAATCTCTGTTGATATAATCAACTAAATTTTTAATCTCTTCCACCATATTTTCTTTCTTTCTTAACCCTCCTCCAAAACCAGGAAGATATGAGGTTCCAAGATCTTCTACAACATAGACACCTCCTGGCTTTACATGAGAAAACATTTCCATAAAAAGAAACTTTTGTTGATTAACATGATGAGAAGCATCATCTACTATAATATCAAAAAGACTTCCAATCTGTGAAATAAGTTGTTTAAGAAAAATCTTATCGTTTAGATTGCCAATAATAACAGTAGACTGACGTTCATGTTTCTTTGCATCTTTTGCACAATCTACTCCATAAATCTTTGCATTAGGGAAAAAACTTTCCCACATTCGAAGAGAAGCACAGGCTACTCCTGTTCCTAACTCAAGAAGGCGAATTGGTTCATTAGCCATATGTTTAAAAAAGTGGTTGTAGAACGAAGTGTAGTCATTCCCAGAAGATTGCTTATCTGTTCCTCCAGATACTGCGCCTTCTTCCATTTTATTAATTGGATCACTGAGCCAATCGAGAACTTTCATATTCTACCCTTTCAATCAACATTTTTGTTAAGACTATAAATAAGGAAGTAATGGTTCTAAATAAAAGTGTTGAATAGTCTGGTCTATCTCTTCAATAAGAGACATAGAAGTATTAAGTTTTTTATATACCTTGTTAAGATTTGTTTCAAGCTGACTACATTGTTCCTTTGTTCCAAACCTCTTACACAGTACTGCCATTAAAGCAGCTTGGCGAACATAAAATGTATCTGGAGCATTAGGAAGAAAATGAGTATACATTTTACACAAGGGATTGATCTCTCCATTATCCTTGAACGAGTTCCAATGCCAGTAAGCAATATATCCATGCTCAATATGAAAAATATTATCTATGTGAGCATTCTTGATAAAAGGGAAAGATATATCTTCTTCATCATGTATTTCATTATAGTCCCTGAATCCAGCTGCAAGAACAGAAGGCAATTCTTTCAGTGAACCCTTAAGCTTGAAAGAAGATCCTTTTTTATCCACTATACCTGCACATGTAGGTTTCATGGCACAAAAGTGAGTCCAGGCATCTGTACCAAAACAACCATCCATAGTAAGATGACCTTCAAGAGTTTCTTTATCCAAATCTTGAATAGAATATCCTAGAGTCTCACATACTTCCTTAAAAGATAAGAGATATGTAATTAAGTAAGGTTGTGGACAAGACCTACCAGTATATCCAATATATCCTTGTCTAGGAATACGCATATCGTTCTCATACTTCTCAATCCATTGAAGACAGAACTCTTTATTGATACCCCAAAAGTCTCCATTGTTGCCAGGTATACCCCAGGGAGCATAAGACTTATGGATCTTATCATTAGTTGTTGTAGTTTTTTCATATAGATCTATAATCTGTTGACATTTACTATGGTACTTACGTGGGTTGTGGCTAGCCGAGATATAGTCAATATCTGAATTGTTTCTAATAAATCTACATAGATCATTAAGCGATTGTATGCTAATGAAAGCATCATGATCAATACGAAAAATAAAATCATAGTCTTTGCCTGGAAATAGAACAGTTGGAATATTTAGTCCTTCTGCATAGAGTGTGCTTTTGCCCATATAGCTAGGGTTAGAAGCCCAATCAGGAGGGATAAAGAAAAAGTCACAGGAAGGAGCAAGAG
>Ga0190294_1000028_pt1 | contig 8764 bp, 13 predicted proteins | sample 48693012_MG_FD_163428 | JGI IMG/M metagenome (GOLD analysis project Ga0190294, IMG submission 163428) | Hydrothermal vent microbial mat bacterial communities from Southern Trench, Guaymas Basin, Mexico - 4869-30-1-2_MG | ecosystem: Environmental > Aquatic > Marine > Hydrothermal vents > Microbial...
GAGATACTTTTGCGCCTTCTCGTAGTTGCGTTCCTCACAATAGGGTATTCCTTTCCGTTTAGGTACCGGTATTAGTGTTTCTAGCGTAGCGTGTCCATCTTTGTAAGTACCAATAGCAGTACCGTGAATATCTGTTATTACATTGCCTGTGCTCAGATAGCCGACAATATTCCCTGTGGACTTGTCTTTTACCGCCTGTGTAGTGCCTGATGCAAGTATCTCATAGGCAGTAGGTTTGGTAGGTTTTGCTGGTACTAACTCTGCAGGTGGTGCTGATGTAGTGTCAGCAGGAAAGTTAAGCTGGCTGATTGTTTTCAGCATCTCCGACTGTGTTATTTCGCCTCTCTTATACCGTCTCTTTGTAAGGTCACGCACCATCTTCTTGCCCTTGCTGGTATAATAAGGCTTGTGGTCTTTTACTTTTATGTATCCCTTCTCATAAAGCTGTTTCCAGACGGACATTAGTCCTCACCCCCTTCGTCATGGTGTCCACCTATCTTGCCTGTCAGGAAGGCTACCAGTATGGCAAACAGTACTCCCATTATGATATAAGGCATAAGCTGCCAGACTGCTTGCTCGGTTGGCGATAAAGGTGGCATCCCCGTACCGTTCATTATTGTGTACAGTGCATCCAATGCAGGCTTGATGCCCATACCACCTACCAGTATAATTACTACCCCGGCAAGTAAGAACACTCCTAATCTAGCCACTACTAACTCCTCTCAAAGCCATTATCAGGCTGACTATCACCCCTAGTGATATAGCGAACAGTAGCCACCTGAATATAGCCCAAACACCAACAAAGAAGCTGAACTTCCAGGTGAGTATCTCAAATATCCCGACCAGTATTTGCCAGACCTGTATCAGCACTCCACCAACTGCTGTCAGTGGGTTAGTAACATCTATTGCCTCAAAACCTGTTATAACACTCCATATAGTTCCAACACCCGTGCCACCAAAGTAAGTCCCCTCTGCTATGCCTGATACAACAGTCAGTATTACATAGACCATTGCCAGACCAATTAGCCACTTAGTCGACACGCTATACTCTCCTCTTTACCATCATTATTCCTGCTACTGGTATCCCAATGGCTGCTATTAGCCATAAAGGTAACAAGCCTGCTATTGAGGCTGTAACTATCATTATACCCATAAGCACTAAAGCTACCGTTACATTATGCTGTACTGAGTAGATAAACAGCCCAATGCTCATTATCAGTATTAGTATTAGTGACATCCAGAAGGTATTGCGTGGTATCTCAAAGTTGTCCGCTACAGTGTTAATAATTCCATAGCCAGCTATGTTCTGCAGGTTGGTATAGTCAGGTGTACCCCACCAGTTAGATGGTGTAGTAGGTGCTGCAGGTGTTTCCTGTGTGACATTAGTATAGGCAGAAGTAGTCATTAGAATGTCGGTATAGTTAGCACTATAACCTGCATTATCATAGCTCCGGGCGCGGTAGTAGTAAGTTGTCCCTGGAGACAGCCCGCTATGCAATGCTGTTGACATAGGGCCTGCATAGACTTGCTCACCATCGGTATAGTTTGCAGGGTAGGCTCCCACTTGTCCTCTTATCATTGTATAGGCTGCGTTAACACCTTTAGTCCAGGTCAGGCTGATGGTAGTAGCATCAGGATAAGCTGTGAGGTTTGTCGGCTCATAGATAACAGGGTACGTAGTGAAGTTAAGCTCACTGCCATTTGTTGTGCCCATTGTGTTTCTAACCTGTACTCTGAAATAGTAGGTAGTGTTGGTTGTTAGGCTTGTTATGTCAGCATAGGGACTGTCGCCTGTGGTATAAGTGTCGTTTACCCAACTTGTATTATAAGTATAACCGCTAGTGCTAAGATAGGTGTAGTTGTAGCCACCATCATAGGTTGAAAGGTTAGTCCACGCTGCACCGTCGTAGTGTGCAAAGTTCTCGTTAGCCTTAACATCGCTGTCCTCGTGGTGGTATTGAATATAATTAGAAGCATCACCGCCATAGTATTCTACCAGTATATGTACTGTGGCATTAACTACAACAGGCGACGTGAAGCTGGCACTCTCCCATTGTTTAGTAGTATTCAAAGCACTGGCATCACCCCAGGTTACACTGTTAATCAAAGTATTATTACCATCATAGCGGATAGTAAAGTTTACATCGCCAGTGGGCGAGCCTACTTTCATCAATGGGAAGGACAAAGCTGTTACATTTCTACCAGTTATGTTCAGCCTTTGCCCCGCCCATTCCCATAAGCCACTGTAGAGCTTATTAGTTAGTGGACAGGTAGTTTGATTTTCTGACATATTGACAGTCCCGCCACCACCTGACGTAGTATCATACTGAAACCTGACATCGCAAGCCTCACCACCATCATCTGACAGGTAGGAATTAAGGCGGGCTGTAGTGCGTGTGACATAGGTAGCATTGTTGGTAGTGATTGTTGCATTAGTCAAATAAGTGTATCTGTAAGCACAGTCCCAGCCATAACCCCCAGGGTCGTCATGCCAACTACCATCATAGTTTGTGCCTTCCTCACCACCTTTAACATCACCTTCCATCCAGGAAACACGAACGTCGTCCTGTATGCCACTCCATACCTCATCAAACTCTACTAAAATCCTAACCTCCTCATTGATGAGAATAGGAGTATCAAAAGTTACTTCCTCCCAAGTAGCGGTAGTTGCTAACATACTTGCGTTCCCCCAGAACTTACTATTAATGATACTATCATCGGTTACATTCCTGATTGTAAATGTTATATTACCTGTAGGATTACCGTACTTATGGAGAAGAAAGGCAAGTTTACTAACAGTCCTGTTGGTGATTGTTAAGCGTTGTCCAGAGCGTTCCATCTCATCCCTATTAAGACTGTCTGTCGAGCTACTTTGTGTTTGTTCCTCAATACCTGCTTCAGCTATATTCAGAGGTAGTAATAAAGTAGCTGCTAAAGCTAACAGCAGGAACAAGCCAACTAATCTCTGTTTCATTACGTTTTACTCCACCATAATTCCCTTGCCAGCAGTGCCACTACAATAGCTATGCCGACACCCATCACAGCAAAGGGAATAAATCCGAAATAAACTCCTAATATCAGCACAGGTAGTGACAATGCCATACCTGCTGTGCCATGTCCTGCGACGAAGGCTGTGGTAGCTATTGCAGCCCATAATATAAAGACAAGCAGCATACCGACACGCTGACCGCTAACGTTTATCAGCCCACCAGTAGAATTAAGGGTGCTGGCAAGTTCGGGGCCGACTGCTTCATCCCAGGAAGGCAATGTGTCCCAATAAGCACTTGTCCAGCTGGGTTCTTCGTAAGGTATGCCCGAAGTAACTATCTGAAACAGGTTAGGTCTGACACTATCAAGGTAAGGTATGCCTGTAACAAATATCACACCGCCTTCTTCGTTTAATACCAGCCCTTTCTCTGTGGTGACTGTAGTGTAGGTAGTACTGTCATAGGTTTCCAATGAGGTAGCCAGTGCTAAACACCAGTCATCAAGGATAGATAGTTCACTACCACGCCAATCTGCAGCGGTTAAAGTATAGTATGTCTCGTTGGCTGTACCGTTCATCTTGATTACATAGTTTGAACCCCACTCCAGGGTAGCAACAGTAGTAGCCGACAGATAGATTGAGCCGGGTCTGTAACCCCAAGCTGGCAGGGGAGTCTGTGCTATTATGGTAGTATTGTCTGTATCAACCAGTTGAAGCCGAAAAGCATTCTTGCTGGTATCATTGCCATAGTATGGTTCGAGCACATTATGATATTTTATGACTATCAGCCAGTCGTCATCCTCAATATAGCCACTGTAGACATTCGCTCCCTTGATAGTAAACTCGTTAGCGGCCAGTGTAACCAGTGGTGTTGCCAGGGATAGCAGAAGCAGCGGAAGCAGTAACAATACTGCCAGCTTGATTTTGTCCTTCATTATGCATTTCCCCTATTTCACTTCTTCTGCTTTCTTTTGTACAGGGCATAGAAATACTGTGCATCGGCACGAGCTTTCCTTCGAGTCTCGGCGTCTGTGGTCACATTTGCCAGCGCCATAAGTGCCCTGGCAGTGGGCAACAACTTACCATGTCGGCTTGCCAGTGCTGCTCGTCTGCGCTGCGACTGAGTGTTTGATTTCGACCAGTTCAATTTTGCCCCGGCCTCAAACCACTTAACAACTTTGCGTTTTGCCATATATCTCTCCTCTAAAGACAAAAGGGGCAATCGCTGCTACAGGGGCAGCAACAACAAAACTGCCTGATAGTAGCTTTGTTTGCCCCTCTGTCCTGCTAAGCTTTGTCCGCACCACTACCTCCTCTACTTGTTATGCTACTAGCGCTTTGCCCGCTTGAGGCACTTCGTTCGCCCCTTACTCCACTTAAGGCAACGACCTTTCTTCTTTGCCATTATGTCAATCCTCCTTGTTAGCTTATTTACCGTGTTAGGCAAAGGGGGCGAGCCCTTTTGTTGAACCCGCCCCCAGGGCAGTTACCAGTGCTACACACCACGAACTCTGGTAAGACCCATAAACAACCCCGCTACGACCATTATTGCAATGGCTAACGGAAGTATGTCGTGAATCATAAGCTCGCCGGCACTAGCAGATGAGGAATTGTAGGCTGCGTTACCATCATCGCCGTAGATGTTGCCACTTACCATCGCTTTCACAGCCACGAAAGCCACAGCACCCACAATCGCTGAAATCAGCCCGTTTATTACTTGACTAACCATATTCGTTTACTCCTTTACTATGCCAAATCAGCATATCTTTATTTTACCTTACCTATTTGTTACACGCCTCTCACACGGGTAAGACCGATGAATAGTCCTGCTACTACCATAATCGCAATGGCTAAAGGCAGAATGTCATGTATCATCAGCTCACCAGCAGTAGGAGAAAAGAATTCTGTGCAGTTAGAGGCGTTAGTCTCCCCCCAGGGGTCTATGCAAAAACTTGTGTTGTAGGTACAGTTGTTACCTACTCCATAAATGGAACCGCCTACCAGTGCTCTAACGGCAATGTAGGCGACCGCACCAACCACCGCCGCTATCAGTCCGTTTACTATTTGATTTACCAATCATTTAACCTCATTATGCCAAATCAGCATATTGTTGTTGTTATTTACTTGCTTAAGCATAATACAGTTCAAGCACCAGGTCTATATTCCAAGTTGTGTTTGCTTCAAGGGTTGTAGACCACCCTCCACTTCCATACTTAAAGCTGTCGCTAGTAAATTCTATGCGTTTGCAGACTTCCTGTCCTTCCCTGGTTCTGGTTATAACCTCTGAGTCCCATAGTAACCAAGGTTCACTATCACAATCAAGATAAGTAGCCTCTGCGTCAATTACACAGTCATCCCGTGGAGATAATACTATAACAGCGTTGGCATCTGCAAGGTTAAATGGCTCATTGCCTGTGTTCTCAATCTGTAAGCTCAGTTCGTATGAGCCTTCCTCTTTTATTCTGTCTCTATGTCCTACAGATACGGTTATGTTAGACATATTTACTTCTGCAGGCACGTTCTCAAGATAACAAGACCTGGCAGTCCATGTCGTAATCTCACCTAGATAGCTTGTTCCGTTTCCAGTTCCGGTACCTGTAAGGTTGGCAATTGTGGCATTGAGCGTTGCGAGCTTGCTAGTTAGGGAATTTATGCTTGCCTGCAAGCTGTCAATGTCCGCCTGTGTTACCTCTGGTGCTGTTAGCCCGGCTACTTTAGTCTCAAGATTAGCGAGCCTGCCACTGAACCCATCTACCTTCGCATTGAGGCTGTCTATTGAGCTTTGCAACTGTGGTATGGTGATAGGAATACTGGGGTTGGAGCTAGGGTTAGTGTTTGCAGGGGCAGTATTACTCTTGTTGTGAGTTATCATTACTGCACCGCCGATAACCAGAGCGACCACCGCAAAAACAATAACATAAGTGCCTAGTCCCGGTCTTTTGCGTGGGGTTATATCCCCAAAACCTTTTTCTGGCTCGTCTGGCATCTACTTCACCTCCATATCTAATCCAAATATAGTATATTTTCACTAGCATAGCATAGATATAGGACAATGTCAAATCAGGCTACCAGATATTGAGGTATTGACATTAGTCTAGCGATGTGCTAATATTTTAGCTAATATGATAAAAGCAGAGGAGATTAGTGGCTACAGGAAAAAGTATCACATCCGGCTTGCACAAGGCGACAAAGTAAGAAGTGCTGAGGTAACATTTCCTTACGAGGTAATTGAACGCAAGGCTAGAGAGCTAGGGCTTACTGTTCCTGAGTTTCTCGAGCAATATCAGGTTGTTGCACAGTACGACAACTTCGATGGTGTTCACTACCATTTTGAAGAAATACCAAACGAAAAGTCTCCTAGCGGAGATGGTCTATGAACCGAGCTAGTTCTGCCTCGGTAATCCGTATTCTACCTTCACCGCTCGGATTTGAGACAGGCGGCAAATGGGTCGGAAGCAACAAGCCACTTGAAATATACCCGTATACAGTACGCTTGCTAACACTCAGCCTGTGTGCTATCTCCTTTACAGTTAAAAGCCTGCCCATCTCCTTTGCTATTCTCATTTCTATTGTTTCCATAGGCTTTGTTTCCTTATTGTACAATATAACACAAAAATGCACTATTTGCAAATTTGATGCGAAATTTAGCTATAAAAAAAAACCCTCATATACATATCAGGGAATTCTTGCCAAACTACATTAGAATGGCAAGAATGGCTTGGGTATGTATATAGGGGGGGGTCGATTTAGCTATAAAAGTGTGCAAACTGTGTATTAATGTACAGGCACAAATCGGTAAAAAATAATCAAATTAGGCACGAAGTGTGCAAGTAGTTTGGCAAGGTTGGCAAGAATGGCTTGGAACATTAGTTCGAGTAGTAATTTTAAGGAAATGAGATTCTGCAGGCGTGGATTTCCTGCCAAACTAGCTTTTCCCCTGCCAAACTAAATTTTGTAGGAGGGTAACATAGCTGAGTTCAATTTCCAGAAGCAACCACCACCGAAGACCTGGGCTATAGAACCACTAATTCCTGCCAATCAACTAGCATTAGTGCTAGCTCAGGCCGCCACCGGCAAGTCACTGCTGGTAGAGGACATAGCAGTTAGTGCTGTGCATGGTGTTCCTTTTGCTGGCTTCCGAACTGTTGAGGGGGATGTCTTGCTAATAGACCAGGACACCCCGACTGATACGCTTGATAGCAGGTTGTTGGCTTTTGGCCAAGCTCTACAAACAGAACAGAAATACAGGCTATTTGTTGAAAGCATGGGAGGCTACACGCTGGCTGATGGTAGCCTTATAAGAACAATCCAGCAGTATCCTACTGCTCGAATAGTTATTATTGATTGCGTGCATTCAGTCTGTGGGCGACTGAACCCCAACTACACCAATGACATGAGTGTGTGGGCTAAAGTCAAGGCTGCGTGTCTTAACGAACACAACACTATTATCCTAGTCCACCACATATCGCAAAAGTGGGAGCTGGATATTCAGGCATTGATGCAGGGAGAACCTAACCGTTTGGCAATGGGTAGCTCCGCTATCATACAGCAGGCAGATTCCTACTACATAATTGGCTCCAGGGAGACAGAAGGTAAAACAGACAAAATATATGTCCGTCCGGTATCCAAACGGATAAGCATTCCGCTCGACCCCATAGTGTTGCGGGTATTACCTACAGAGTATGGAGAGCTTATCCAGTATGAGGGTATGTATGAACCTGACCTGGACGACAGTGAGTACGACATAATGACCTTATTCAAGGAACAGCGGTTGGAGCGAACAGTCAAGGAAGTTTATGAAGCGATGGGACACAAGCATGGGGAAAAGAAAGTCAGGCTAGCACTTGCCAGCCTGGAAGCACAGGGCAAGTTAGCAATATCCCGCCACAAGTCCAACCTGTTCAAGTACCGGCTGCCGGGATAAAAATGAAAGTTTTTTTTGACTGTTCTAAAATCAAAGCTAGATTTTAGTAGAACACCCACTTGACAAGAAATAACCTATGGTATAAGATGGTAGTATATGGTAATTGATGGTAATACCAGAAGGAGATTGAAGGAAATGACTTTGTATGGAGATGGATTTTATTTAGATTGGCTAGTAATCAGAACAACCCGCAGGGAATATGTTGGGAATAATGAACCCAAGTATGTCGTCTATGGTGTTGGACAATGGAATGGGCATATTATGGATTGGCGAGGGTGCAACTTCTGGGAAAAGAAATTATCAGGTGGTGTCAAACCATTCAAAACAGTAGAAGAAGCCAAACAATGGATACAAAGCCAAATTGACAACGGTACACTTTACTATCGCAAAGAGATAGAGGGGGGATACTGGTCAGGTGATGAAGGTAATGAGAGAGATGTTGAAGAAGTAAGTCTCCCATTAGCAGAAAGTAAGCTAAAATAAACGAAGGTAAGTATGGTACAAGGACATAAGGGAATGAAACAAGCACAAGTTAAATCCACTAAACTAAAACCTGTAACCTGTCGAAGGGGATTTGTGCTTACGAGTGATACCTTCAATAAGCATTGCTATAACTGTAAATTCAGGCCTGCTATTGACGATACGCCAGCTAATTCTGAGGATATGGTTTGTATAGCAGCCTTTGCCGCAGCAAGTGCACTGGGCAAGGTTAATCAAATAATAAGGAGGTAAGCAGATGGAACGACCAAGAATAGTAGCAAAGGTTACAAGGTCGCTGAAGCAGGAACAGTGGATTGATATTTATGCTGACGGTTGGCTCATAGCGTCAATTTGGGGGACAGCAAAAGTTACCT
>Ga0190294_1000029_pt1 | contig 8639 bp, 12 predicted proteins | sample 48693012_MG_FD_163428 | JGI IMG/M metagenome (GOLD analysis project Ga0190294, IMG submission 163428) | Hydrothermal vent microbial mat bacterial communities from Southern Trench, Guaymas Basin, Mexico - 4869-30-1-2_MG | ecosystem: Environmental > Aquatic > Marine > Hydrothermal vents > Microbial...
CAAAAGAGATCAGTTTAGATGTGCTCTCGGGTAAAATCGTCGCGGTAGATGCGTCTATCACGCTTTACCAATTCTTAAGCACCATCCGCCAGCCAGATGGAACGCCACTGAAAGATTCCTCAGGTAGAACGACTTCGCACCTTTCCGGGTTAATATATCGCACAGCCACTTTAATGGAGAAGGGGATAAAGTTCGTATTCGTTTTTGATGGCAAACCCACAGAGCTAAAAGCGAAGGAACTCAAAAACCGGTCGGAACGGCGAGCCCAAGCAATGCGAAAGTGGGAAGAAGCGAGGGTGTTGTTTCCCGAGGAAGCCTTTAAGTACGCTCAAGCATCGTCAAAGGTGGACAAGCCGATAGTAGAAGGTGCAAAGACGCTTTTAGCGTATCTGGGCATTCCGTGTTTGCAGGCGCCTTCGGAAGGGGAAGCCCAAGCAGCGTATATGGCTCAGAAAGGCGATGCCGAGTTCGTTTCGTCACAGGATTACGATTCGCTTCTTTTTGGCGCTCCCGCTATGGTAAGAAACCTCACTGCTCCGAGGAAAAAGACAAAGCTTGAGGTCATCGAATTAAAACGACTCGAAGAAAAACACGGGATAACCCGTGAACAGCTTGTAGACATCGCAATTTTAGTGGGGTCTGACTTTAATCCCGGTATAAAAGGTATAGGCGTTAAAACGGCACTAAAACTGATAAAAAAACACCACAATATCGAAAAACTAATGGCACAACCCGATATAGGGAAAAAAGAGGGCATCGAGGATTACGCACTCGTTCGTGATATCTTCTTGCATCCTGATGTAAACAGGAGTTATGAACTAAAATGGGCAAATCCAGATGAAGAGAAAGTAAAAGAATTTCTTTGCGAGGAGCATGATTTCTCAGAAGAGCGTGTGAGTAAAGCGTTGGAAAAACTCTCACGGTCAAAACCTGATATTCCACAGCAGAAGATAGGGCAGTGGCTGTAATTTGACAATGTCCCGGTGATTTCAAAATTTACCACAGAGAACGCGGAGTCCACAGAGAAAATAAGGTGTTAAGGGTTAGTTGTCAGGTATTAGCAACCCTAAACCGCTAAACCGCTAAACTGCCAACCCGCTAAACTATATATAGTTCTAATTTTATCATACCTTAACTAAATAAATCAACAAGCAAACAAACTTTCTTAGCAGGGGTAAGATAAGATGTCCAAGAGGCACAGACCAAGAAGAGGCTCACTTGCCTTTTCACCGAGGAAACGAGCAAGAAGCGAAACGTGCAGGATAAAAAGAGATGAATTAGCCGCAGGCAGGAAACTACAGGGGTTTGCAGGCTATAAAGCGGGGATGACTCATCTCGTCCTGATGGATAACGCGCCTCACAGCCAGACAAAAGGGATGCAGATTTCCGTTCCTGCAACGATAATAGAGGTGCCGACTATGAAAGTAGAGGCTCTTCGACTCTATAAAGCTACCAGTTACGGTAAAAAGGCGGTAACGGAAGTGTGGGCAGCAGGCGAGACAGGAAATACGGCTGACCTGGATAAAATAGCGGATATAATCAAAAGTTCAGACCGCGATTTGGGTATGGATTTGAGCATAATCGTTTCCACATCACCCGAACTTGTGAGCGGATTGCCGAAGAAGAAACATGAACTAATGGAGATAAAGATGAGCGGGGAGATAGAGAAAGACCTCGAATATGCACAAGAAGTGTTTGGAAAGGAGGTAAGAATTGAGGATATATTTAAAGAGGGTGATTTTGTAGATGTTACCGCGCTGACAAGGGGAAAGGGCACACAAGGACCTGTGAAGCGGTGGGGTGTGATGATACAAAATGCCAAAGCACGGAGGTCCGGGAGAGGGCGCCATGTGGGTTGTATTGGCGGCTGGACACCGCGCCGTGTAAGGTGGAAAATACCTCAGATGGGACAGACCGGGTATCAACAGCGAACCGAATATAACAAGCGAGTACTGAAAATAGGGGAGAATGGAGAGGAGATAACGCCAAAAGGAAGCTTTTTAAACTATGGCATGGTGAGAAACAGCTATATCATGCTGGAAGGCAGTGTTCCGGGGCCGAAAAAGAGACTTGTAAGAATCTCTCATGCGATACGACCTCATCCTAAGCCCGATATGCCTGAGATTGTTTATATAAGCAGAGAATCACAACAGGGGTAATAAAAAAGTAGAATAAAAGAGCGATGACGAAAAAAGCAAAAGTACTGGACCTGTCAGGGAACGCAGTAAAGGAAATAACACTGCCTATGGTATTTATGGACGAGTATAGACCTGACTTGATACGAAGGGCTGTGCTGGCGTTGCAGTCCAATCGGCGGCAGCCGAAAAGTCCAACACCTTTGTCAGGACGAAAGACATCGGCAGAGAGCTGGGGCACGGGCAGAGGAATGGCACGAGTACCCCGAATAAAAACAGGCAGTAGAGCCGCTCGCGCTCCTCAAGCAGTTGGTGGTAGAAGAGCACATCCGCCAAAAACTGATAAAGTCTTAAAACTGAAAATAAACAAAAAAGAAAAGCGAAAAGCGGTTGGGTCTGCTATTGCTGCTACCATAGACCAGGACCTTGTACGAAGTAGAGGGCATAGGTTCAGCGAGGATGTTGGGCTGCCGATAGTGGTGGAAGATTCATTCACGGGTTTGGAAAAGACATCAGAGGTAGAGGCGTTTTTGAAGTGCATTGGTGTGTGGGATGACATACTTCGTGCGAAAGCGCGAAAAGTGAGAGCAGGGAGAGGAACAACAAGAGGTAGAAGATACAAGTCAAGAAAAAGCATTTTGATTGTTATCCCGGAAGAGGGAGAGGAAGGAACCGCCGAGACTAAGAAAATAAAACTTAAGAGTGCGAAGAATTTGCCCGGTGTGGACGTGTCTTACGTGGATAAGCTAAATGCGGAATTGCTTGCACCGGGGACACATCCCGGCAGACTAACCATCTGGTCGGAATCTTCTCTCAACTTTTTCGCTAAAAACTTTACCGAGACAGGACAAGAAAATAAATTATTGACACAAATTAACGCAGATTAACACAAACCTTTCTTTCAAAAAGAAAGCTTTACCAAAGAAATTTGTTTTTCTTTTAGCACAGGTTTTCTTTTTTTGAAAAAGAAAAAGTGTTGCGTAAATCCGTGTAAATCTGTGTCTTAAATATAAGGAAGCTATATTTTATATACGATAAGAAATGGAGATAAAAGAGAAACTAAAACATATTGTGCCAAGTGAAAAGGCTGCTCTGATGATAGATTCGGAGAATAAACTCCAGTTTATCGTTGATTTGCGGGCGAATAAACGACAGATAAAGGACGAGGTGGAAAGCGTATTTGAAACTTCGGTGCGGGATGTGAAGACAATGATAACGTTTAAAGGTAAGAAGAAAGCAATAATAAAATTTGAAGAGGAGGGAAAAGCAAAGGAGATAGGCACTTCACTTGGAATACTATAAATAAAGAAATGGGGAAAAGAATAATAGCACAGCGGCGGGGAAAAGGTTCGTCCACTTTCAGGGCGCCCTCTCACAAGTACAAAGCAAATCTGGAGCATGTGAGTGTGAATAAGGGCGAGACGGTATCAGGAGCCGTCGAGGAAATAGTGCATGACCCCGCAAGAAGCGCACCCATTGCCCGCATACGGATAGAACGGGAAGGAGAAATCGAACGCCGATTTGTACTCGTACCCGAAGGAGTTGGAGAAGGGGATGAGGTGGCTTATGGCGAATCGGCGGCAATAAAAACAGGGAATACATTGCCTCTTCGCTGTATCCCGGAGGGAATTACGGTGTGTAATGTGGAAGCGAGACCAAACGATGGAGGCAAGTTTGCACGTGCTTCGGGCAATTCTATTACGTTGCTAGCACACGAACAAGAGACGGGAAAAACGCTTGTGTCCATGCCAAGCGGGCGAAAGAAATGGCTATCTTCTGATTGTTTTGCCACGATAGGCGTTGTTGCCGGTGGTGGTCGAACAGAAAAACCTTTTGTAAAAGCAGGAAAGAAATATCATAAGATGAAAACACATTCGGGGAAATACCCTACCGTAAGAGGCGTAGCAATGAACCCCGTTGACCATCCTTTCGGCGGCGGTGGCCATCAGCACGTGGGCAAATCCAAGACGCCTGCGAGGGGTGCGCCACCGGGGAGAAAGGTAGGAAATATAGCGGCAAAAAGAACAGGGAAGAAGTAAGATGAAGAGACTTTTATTAACCACAAGATTACGCAGATTTTCACGAGAAATAATTGATGATGCAAGATACATGATACAAGATGCAAGTCAAAACTGTATCCGGCTTCATTTTCCGGGGGTTAATCCGTGGGATCTCATGGTTTTTTACATTAGGTATTTGCTTAATATTTCGGATTTAGAGTTTAGGATTTATAAGTCCACAACATATAGAGTAATTACGTAAAGGGGAAAGAAATGGCAAAGAAGAGAGCTAAATCTAAAACGACACTTAAGAAGAAGGAAGAGGAATTCACGTATCGGGGATATACGCTTGCGAAGCTAAAGAAAATGCCACTCGGCGATTTAGCGGACTTGTTGGGTGCGAGACAGCGGAGGAAATTGAAGCGGGAATTGAGAAGCAGTGAGGAGAAACTGCTGGAGCGAAGCAAAACGGATAAGGAGAGTGTTAAAACACATCTGAGAGATGCCATTATACTACCCAGCATGGTAGGGAAGAAGATAGGGATACACAACGGAAAGGGCTTCGAATTTGTGGAGATAACGACCGAGATGATAGGTCATTATCTGGGTGAGTTCGCATTGACGCGAAAAAAGGTGTTACATGGAAGTGCGGGGGTGGGGGCTACAAGGTCTTCAAAATATGTGCCACTGAAGTAAGGTAAAACCAATGATAAAGAGACGATGGGTAGGGTAAAATTTTGCATGGATGCCGGAACAGGAACAGAAACTGAAATTGACCAGGAAACGACTGCAAGGGCAATGGCTTATGAACTCCACATCTCGCCCAAGCATGCGCTCGAGGTATGCAGAGCGATAAAGGGTAAGAAAGTGGTGGAGGCAGAAACATATCTTGAGTCGGTGCTGGAAAAGCGTGTGGCGATTCCGTTTAAGCGGCATAAGAAGAAAGTAGCACATCGCAGAGGGCTAAAGAAGTGGCATTCCGGAAGATACCCGGTGAAGGCGAGTGCGGAAATATTGAAATTGATAAGAGATGCAAAAGGCAATGCAGGATTTAAGGGAATTGACCCTGATACGATGAGGATATGGCACGTAGCTACGAAGAAAGGGCGAACGATAAAAGGGTCAATGCCACGTGCTTTTGGTCGTGCTACACCCAAGAACACGGATACGGTTACTATTGAGATGATACTGAAAGAAGAAGGGAGTTAGGAGACAAAGCGTGATAGAGAAGACATTTGTGCGTGAGGGGATAAAGAAAGTAAGAATGGACGAATATTTAGGGAAAGAGTTAGAGAGAGCGGGCTATGGCGGGATGGAGATAAAAAGGACGCCAATGGGCACGCAGATAACGGTGAACGTTGAGAAGCCGGGGATGATAATAGGAAAAGATGGGCGGCGGATAAAAAAGTTAACCGATGACATAAACAGGAAGCATGAGATGGATAACCCGCAGATAGACGTGCAGCCCATTGCGGTGCCAGACCTGAGTGCACCGTTGATGGCGAATCGGCTCGCAAAACTTATAGAGCGTGGATGGCATTTCAGGCGGGCGGGCAGGTCAACGTTGCAGCGAATAATGAATCATGGAGCATTGGGTTGCGAAATTATAATGACCGGGAAGCTCAAAGGGCCGCGAGGTAGGATGGAGAAGATGGTTGATGGCTATATAAAGCATTGTGGTGAGGTAGCAGAGGAAATAGTGGATCGTGGATATTCGATAGCAAAGACCAAATCCGGCATTATTGGTGTGCAGGTATGGATAGTAAAGCCCGATGCAGAGGTACCCGGTAATTTCCATATAGTGGCGGTAAATAGGGATGTAAAGGAAGAAAAAGGGGAAAGGGAAGAGAAAGAGGAGAAAAAGGTAGAGAAGAAGGAAAAGGAAAAAGGAAAGGAATAATGAGCATATTTAGAATTGATGAAATAAGAAAGATGAGTGAAAGAGAGAGGAAGGAGGAATTAGAGAGTTTGAGGATGGATTTGATGCGTGAACGCGGGATAATAGCTACGGGGGGAGCTCCGGAGAATCCGGGCAGAGTAAGAGAGATAAGGAGAACAATAGCGCGAATAAAAACGGTTGAAGGGAAACTGAAACAGGAACCGGGAAGGGAAATAGAGAAATGAGCAGGGAAGTTTGTCCTGTATGTGGATTGCCTAAAGACTTATGCATTTGCAAAGAGATAGCAAAGGAACAGCAGGTGGTGAACGTGTCTACGGTGAGGAGAAGGTTTGGGAAAATTATTACGGTGATAAAAGGAATAGATGAGAAGGAAGTCGATCTTAAAGGGCTTTCGAAAGAATTGAAGTCGAGATGTGCGTGTGGCGGGACGGTAAAAGCGGGCTGCGTGGAATTACAGGGTGACCAAAAAGAACTGGTAAAGAAGACGCTGCATGAGATGGGGTATTCGTTAGAAGGTAATCGCAATTAATAAACCATGAGTAGAGAGGCGTTATACTTTATATACAAAAACACAATGAAAATAAATCCGCAGAATATATTGCAGCATGAGCTAATCGGATTGAGGACGGAAGTAGAAGATAGCACTAATAGGGAGGTAGAAGGGCTTTTTGGAACGGTAGTGGATGAGACAAGGAATATGCTCGTTATAGAAAATGCGTCGGGGAAAGACAAGAAAATACCAAAAGCAGGAACTACATTCGTTTTTGAGTTGCCCGAAGTAAGAGTAAGACTGCGAGGAGACATGCTTGTTTCACGACCAGAGGATAGGATAAAGAAGTAAATTAGTATTTATTTATAAGAGCATAGAACATTGGATAATTACAAGATGAGAGACATAGGGATAGATGTCGCGATGCCGGAAGGTGAATGCGAGGATGAGGATTGTCCTTTTCACGGTAGATTGCCGGTAAGGGGGCAAGTTATAGAAGGTGTGGTGGTAAGCGATAAAGCGCCGAAGACGGTTGTTGTTTTGAAGTCGTATCTGAAGAAAATCAGGAAATACGAGCGGTATGAAAAGAGAAGTTCGAAGATACATGCACATAATCCGCCTTGCATAAATGCACGGGTGGGGGATACCGTGAAGATAATGGAGTGCCGCCCACTGAGCAAGACAAAGAGCTTTGTGGTGGTAGAAAAGCGCGTTGCATGACTGAAGCGCAAACAGGTGGATGCTGGACACAGGATGCAAGATACAGGATACCTGTGTTGAAACGGTTAAGGGCGTTTCTGATGGCACCGCATATATGCTGGTGGCCGTAGACGGAATTTAAATGTGGAGCGAGAGAGTTAGAAAGTTCAGGATAACTTACGATAAGGATTCTTTTCTGGTGCCTCTGCATGCTTCGCGTGCTCTGCGGTGAAATTTAAGGATTTCTAATTTGCAAATTCACTGGAAAATTCGACAATGCCGGTAAAAGATATATTTTTATTATTTTATAATATTTAAATGCTTGAAACATATTTAGAGAGAAGATAGATACTATGAAAGGAGTAAAAGCGAAGATAACGAAGGCGCTGCAGACGGGTTCGCGTTTAGATTGCGTGGATAATACCGGTGCGAAAGTACTGCAGATAATCGCAGTGAAAGGGTACCGGGGCGTAAAGAACAGGTATCCAAAGGCTGGAGTTGGGGATATGGTGGTGGTATCGGTGAAAAAGGGCAGACCAGAGATAAGGAAACAGATACTGAAAGCAGTGATAATAAGGCAGCGGAAAGAATACCGGCGCCCTTCAGGGATGCGAGTGAAGTTTGAGGATAACGCTGCGGTTATCGTTGACGATAAAGGAGCTCCAAAAGGTTCGGAGATAAGAGGACCCATTGCCAGAGAAGCATTAGAGCGGTTCTCACAGATGTCTTCAGCAGCTACGATGATTGTATGACGTTCCTTATACATTCCTAACTGCAACCCATAAATATAGAATATAATGAGCGTAGTACTCGCTGCCGAGAAGCGAAGCGGGAGTTACCGAGTGGACAAAGGTGGCAGACTCAAGATCTGCTCCCGAAGGGGTTCGCAGGTTCAAATCCTGCCTCCCGCATAAACGCGTATGAAATGATAAAGTAAACAAGGAAACCGTCATAGTTATGTCCATGCTGCTGACAGAAGAAGAAGGAAAAGAGGGATTAAAACTCGCAAGACAGGCGATAGAGAAACATCTGAGCGAGAATAGAAGGCTAAAAGCGGAAGAAGTTCACGTGCCTGCGAGCTTCGAAGAAGATAGAGGCGTTTTTGTCACGCTGAACAAACACGGTAATCTGAGAGGTTGTATTGGCTATCCCTACCCTGTGTTCAAACTAAAGGATGCGATTATAGATGCGGCAATATCGGCAGCGGTTAGCGACCCTCGATTTCCACCCGTAACAAAAGAGGAGTTTAAGGATATAACCATTGAACTCACTATACTCACCATGCCACAGGTATTGAAAGCAAAGCCAAAGGACCTGCCCGAGCAGATAGAGATAGGCAGGCACGGGTTGATTGTAAAGAAAGGTATGTATCAAGGGCTTTTGCTTCCCCAGGTCGCTACGGAGTATGGGTGGTC